>Ga0123352_10003318_pt1 | contig 23179 bp, 17 predicted proteins | sample TergutLab28metaG_FD_89700 | JGI IMG/M metagenome (GOLD analysis project Ga0123352, IMG submission 89700) | Labiotermes labralis P1 segment gut microbial communities from Petit-Saut dam, French Guiana - Lab288 P1 | ecosystem: Host-associated > Arthropoda: Insects > Digestive system > Gut ...
GGCTGAGTGGACCCCGTTCCAGACCCACTACTACTCAGAAAATCTGGTAGCGCCGGGGATCGAACCCGGGACCTCTGTATCTGTAGCCAGAAACTCTGACCACTAGACCACAGAGGCTGTCAATATATTACTAAAACAGGTAAAAAAGGCTTTAGGTACGAGGGCTATCCAGAAAGTAACTTACGTTTTGGCATGGCGAGGCGATCGGCGGGGCTAGCGCCGCCATTTTGGTGTCAGAGTGTCCCCTCACTCAGTACACATCCAGCTGTGGTAGCGTGCGGTTTGTGCTGCTTCTGCTTTGTTAACAGTGAATTTTTAAAATATGTGCTGCAACAGAAAATCCCGCGAGTTGCGAGGTGCATTCGGTGATTAGGTTTTTGTTGGTGGAAAACCACAAACCAATTGAAATTCATCGGCAACTTTGTAAGGTGTATGGAAACGAAGTAATGAGTGAAGGCGGAGTACGGCAGTGGTGCATTATGTTTAAAAATGGCCGCACTAATATTCACGATGAAGAGCGAAGTGGCCGACCGACCATTGTGTCTGATGAACTGGTGGCGAAAATCAATTAAAAAATTCATGAAAACCGCCGCTTCACAATTACGGAGTTCTCGCTTGAGTTTCCTCGAATTTCACGAAGTTTGTTGCATGAGATTTTGAAGGAAAAGCTAGGCTACCATAAATTTTGTGCCAGATGGGTGCCGAAAATCTTGTCAGAAGACCACAAAAAACAACGCATGGCAGCATCGTTGACATTTCTCGAGGCCTACGAGAAAGATGGTGACTCACTTCTCGATCGTGTCGTAACTGAGGACGAGACTTGGGTAAAACATGTGACTTGTGAGACCAAAAACAGTCTATGGAGTGGGGGTAACAAGTTCTCCCAAAAGACCAAGGAAATGTTAGCAAACTTTGTCAGCAAGAAAGATCGTGGCGACCGTTTTTTGGGACAAGGAGGGTGTGCTTCTGGTGGATTTCCTCGAACGTGGTTCAACATTAAACCCTGAGAGATATTGTGAAACACTGAAAAAGTTAAGAAGAGCGATTCAAAACAAGCGTCGGGGAAAATTGAGTTCCAAGGTTTTGTTTTTTCATGACAATGCCCGCCTGCACACGGCCAATCGCACTCGAGAGCTCTTGGATCATTTTGGATGGCAGGTGTTGGATCATCCGCCATACAGTCCGGATCTTGCGCCGAGCGACTACCACTTGTTTCCAAACATGAAGACCTGGCTCGCAACGGAGCGCTTCGACGACGACGCGAAATTGCAGGCAGGCGTGAATGAGTGGTTGAAGTTTCAGGCGGCAAAATTGTATGACGATGGAATTAATAAGCTTGTGCACCGTTATGATAAGTGCCTCAATTTGAACGGCGAATATGTTGAAAAATAGTTTAAGATTGTGGCTTTCAAATGTATATAATAAAAAATATTTCCTTTCACTTGGGTTTTTTTTATTCCAAAACGTATGTTACTTTCTGGATAGCCTTCGTATTTTTCACTGTTTATAATTTATGAAGGATTGTTATTACGTCCTGAAGAAGGTAGTACAAGGTTGCTTCGAAACTGCGTTACTACTACTCTAGACACCCTGACCTCGGAAGATGATAAACTCAGTTTTTTCTAGGTGACGTACTTAGAACCTCAAATTGCACATTTTGAAATTAAGTTTGAAGCAACGTTTCATGTTGTTGCATATTCAGAAGGTAAATATTTAAACTGTAAATTCGCATACGTCGATGTAGAGTGTAATTCATGGCGTGTGGGTGGCAAGACTGAACGGATGCCCGGAAAATTTCACATATTGACAAAGCCCACTTTTCCTACGAAAGAGGGTCTTTGCCTACAAAACAGCATTCACTAAATTCCTAAATACATATTATGGATCCCATACTGCGCCCTTACGATTACAGCAGCTCACCACTATTATGGATCCCATACTGCGCCCTTACGATTACAGCAGCTCACCACCGGACCCTGTAACGAAGCCGCTGAATTTAGCTCATAGCCTCACACTGTATTTCTTTAAGATGCGTATTAATATTACCCTTCAAACTAGCATTTTTTCCAGCTAACTGTACTCGAGAAAAAGTTACATTCATACTATTTCGCAGTACAATCTGCTATATATATATTTGTAGTTCCGTGCATCGTAATTCTAGTTTGAAGAAATCCAGAGAGATGCAACAGAATGCAGATATTTATTTACTCTCTAAATTACTGTACATGTTTCGGGCGTCCATCGCGACCATCATCAGGAGTACATAAAACTGTAGTTGCAGCCTCTGGTACAGATCGTACTATCTGGGAAGCGAGATTCTTCACACGTGACCAAATAAGTCATTTTTTGGTCACGTCTGAGGAAGCTTGCTCCCCAGATAGTATGATCTGTACCAGAGGCTGCAACTGCAGTTTTATTTACTCCTGATGATGGGCGCGATGGACGCCCGAAACATGCAGAGTAATTTAGGAGTAAATAAATATCTGCATACAGTTGCATCTTGTTGGATTTATTCAAACTAGAATCTGCTACATATTTCGGCTATCGTTAGCCATCTTCAGGGATTGTGTGACAAAAAGAAATTCTTATTTTTTAAACAAGATATCAACAGCAACTGAGCGCGTAATAAATAATTAGAGTGTTACAGGATTAAAACCTAACAAAATATTGTGTTTTTTTCCTGTGGCGCTGCGGCCCAACGCGGGCTGCGACCTCCTCATTCACGACGTTTCTAGATCACACACAACGACGCACCTCATTCGGTAGCATTCCTCTGGACGAGTAATCAGCTCGTTGCAGAGACTTCTTCCTGACAACGCACAACACTCCCTCGAAGAGATGTCCATGCCCCCGGCGGGATTCGAACCCACAATCTCAGCAGATGAGCGGCCGCAGTCCTACGTCTCAGACCACGCGGCCTCTGGGACCGGCAATCTTGCGTGTATGTGGAAGCTAAATTTACGTTAAAAGTAAGATGCGTCTTGTTTATACCTGTTTCAGGCTGTACTGTACAGTACTGCGTGTTCTTATTTTTTGTATCCAAACATCTATGTATGTATGTATGTATGTATGTATGTACGTACGTATGTATGTATGTACGTATGTATGTATGTATATTTGTATGCATGTATGTACGTATGTATGTATGTATGTACGTACGTATGTATGTATGTATATTTGTATGCATGTATGTACGTACGTATGTATGTATGTATGTATATTTGTATGCATGTATGTATGTATGTACGTACGTATGTATGTATGTACGTACGTATGTATGTATATTTGTATGCATGTATGTACGTATGTATGTATGTATGTATGTACGTACGTATGTATGTATGTATATTTGTATGCATGTATGTACGTACGTATGTATGTATTATGTATGTGTGTATTTATGTATGTGTATATGTTTGTATGTATGTGTGCATTCATGTATGTACGTATGTATGTGTGTATTTATGTATGTATGTATATATGTTTGTATTTATGTATGTGTGTATGTATGTATGTGTGTATTTATGTATGTACGTGTGTGTGTGTGTATTTATGTATTTGTGTATGTACGTGTGTATGTATGTACGTATGTTTTATGTATGTGTGTATTTATGTATGTACGTGTGTGTGTATTTATGTATTTGTGTATGTACGTGTGTATGTATGTATGTGTGTATGTATTATGTATGCGTGTATTTATGTATGTGTGTATGTATATATGTATGTGTGTGTATGTATGTATGTACGTGTGTGTGTGTATGTATGTATGTATGTATGTATGCATGTATGTTTGTATGTGTGTATGTATGCACGTATGTGTATTTATGTACGTGTATGTATGTTTGTATTTATGTATGTGTGTATGTATGTCTATGTATGTGTGTATGTATGTATGTATGTATATACGTTCATGTATGCAGATATGTAAATGATCGTAAATGGACCTGAGTTAGTTAACTGACAAATCGTGTAGACTCCATGACAAACCACCTGGCTATTGCTGTCCAGATAGCAAAGAAACTTATTTATTTTCAACTTCAGAACCTGAAACTAACTCCCGTTTTTTATTTGAATTGTCGGTCAGTTTTCCCACTGGGGCACGTGAAATCGCTGGTGAGCGGTGAAGGTTCTTAGGCAACTTCTCCGACACCTGCGTAGTGCATACTGTCTAAGCTAATTACTGCAGGCTTTCACTAACACAAACATGTGATATTGACACGAACTAATTAACTAACTACCTCCATGGAGCAAAGTCCTTCCTGAGAAGCTAACCGGCCCTTAGCTAGTCAAGAAATTCTCCGCACTTTATGGAGCCCGAAGGCTCATTATCACATTCACAAGCGCCCGCCGGGTTCCTACCCTCAGTCAAATCCATCCAATCCATGCCTCCCGTTCCCACTTCTTGAAGTTCCAAGAGATACTTAGAAACTGCAACAGAACTGCGAATTTAAGCCACCATCTCTCTGTTCTCACCGGCTTCCGAAACAAATGTTACGTAGGATTCATATGATCCTAGTGCTATGCAGATGGTGGCAATCCAGCTACATGCTCTTTCAATCACCTGTAGTCGGTAACGATGGTACGTATACACGTAGTCGGCCACTGAAAGGTACTGGCGGGGTAGGTTCAGCATCGCATTAACAAAACCCCGCTCTTGAACCTTATCTTACATTTCAAACCCCCGATATATATCCCTCCAAAGCAGGGGCGAACAGAAGCCGGTCCGTCACTTTCAAAACGACCTGCAACTACCCTCGGTGCATTTAATATTGTTTAATAACAAACTTCTAATTATGTTTATTTCTATATGTACTGTATATATTTTGTTGATATATACATCCTACCCTGAAAAACTCATATTTAATAGTACAAAAACATACAGTTCTTTATCTCTTCACAACCAAAACCAATAATTAATATCTACATTATATCCCAACTGCAAGCCGGGAGGTCGCGGGTTTGACTGCCGATGGGGTCATTACACATTTTTCATTGACGTAATCCTTCCGGCCGCACAACAGCCCAGGCGTCGAATCAGTCTCTAACATAAATTAGTACCAGCAGTGTCTCCTGGGAGGGTGGGGGGGAGGTTCAAGCGGCCGGTGCGCAGGGATGACAACCATCCTGCCTTCACGTGCCGAATTTCTACAAATTGTGGGAGCCTCAGCCTCCTGGAACCATAAGAGTCTGTAATGGGATAGCTTGACTTTCGAAAGAGGAATAATATAATATCGAAGTTTCGCAATGGAGATTTCTGGGAAACCACATGCTTATCGCACAATAACGTAACGTGTAGTTTTCAGAACTAATCCATCTGGATAATTGTACGTCATTGCGTATCTTAACGGGGAAAGATTGCTTCATACTGAGTGCGTCACTTTCTGCGTCACCGAACAGCAGTGCGGTGCACCTGTAATACATTTTGGAGTGAGCCTGTACAAAATGAAGTGCAAAAACTAGTTCCGTGACCTAACCGTCACACAGCGTCAAAATGTGTAAAAATTACTGTTTACATTCAATTACGTGACATCCGATAACAAACGGAAGGGAGTAAAATTCTTTACCCCAAGATTACAACAGCCGTTGTGGAATCCCAGAAATGAGCAAAGAATTTTAACTCCAAACTCCAAAGAAAGAACGCGAAGATAAAAAAGAATAAATAAATAAAAGCACTAAAAAGGAAGAAGGTTAATAGCGATTTAACTGCAACTCCATCTGTTTTATGAAGGTCAGAATGTAAGCAAAAATTCCTAACTAACTCTACAGTGCACAGTTCTTGTTGAGAGGCTAACAATTCCTCAGCCAATCAAGGAATTCCCCCATTTTAAAGAACCCGAACGTTCATTGCCGTAATCATAGCAGCCCGCTACTTGTCTCTTTCCTGCATCAGATCGATTCAGTCCAAGACCTCCCATGAATTTAAGCCAAGCCTACGTATTCACACAGTGGTTAAGGTGCAGTGATACAAATCGGAAGGTCGCTGGTTCGATTCCAGATGGTGTCATTGGAATTTTTCATTGACATAATCCTTCCGATCGCACCATGCCCCTGGGGTCGACTCAGCCTCTAACAGAAATGAGTACCAGGAGTATTTCCTGGGGGTAAGAGCGGCCGATGCGTAGGGCTGACAACCTTACCGCCATCCTGTGCCATTGTCACGTAATCTGGGAACCTTAACTTCCTGGAACCCTCTGGGCAACTCGGGCCTGTAATGGGACTCATCGACTTTTACCTATGTATTCACAGCCGTCTCTTTGCCTCAGATTTCCCCATGATGCTCTGAATGAATTTCCCTTTTCTCCTACACGTGTCACAATCCACTCCCATCTCATTCCCTTATATTCGATCACCCGAATAATAATTTTTGTTCGCTTTTGGCGCAACATCCCACAGTGGGCCAGGACCTCCTCATTCACGAGGCTCCTAGATCACACACAACGACTCACCACAGTCCGTAGGACTCCTCTGGATGAGTGATCAGCTCGTCGCAGAGACCTCTACTTCACAACACTCACAACAGAGAGACATCAATGCCCCTGGTGGGATTCGAACCCGCAATTCCTGCAAGCGAGCGACCGCACACGTACTCCTTAGATCGCGCGGCCACCGGGACCGGCTGAATAATATTTTTTGAAAATTACAAATCAGAACGAAATTTTGAAACGTCGCAACTTTCTTAAAAACAGGAAGTGCCTCACGTTCATTTCTCCAGGCACTTCCACGCAATTTATGTGGAACTCCCCTGGGTATTTGACGCAACAATCGATTATAATTAAAAATTGGAATACACTTTTTTTTAATCACATTGTTTTATCTCCATTTTAGGTGCGATAGCAGCCCTGCGGTCACCATTTCAAATTGCTCTGTCCTTCGGTCTCTATCACACAAACCGTTAGAGAACAGCTACATGGATTTATCACGAAATTCGGTATTCTGGGACACATATAAAATTAGTTAACACATTCCAATTTTTTGTTTCCCGGGCAAAATGAACGGACAGTTACATGAATACCTACACACATTTCGGTGCCTGTTTCTACCTTTTACTCGTCGCATGTTTATCGGTAAGCAAAAAATGTTTCGTACAAAATTTAATGAAAACTAAACAAGCATGCATTCAATTCTTTCCGCATTCCTGTCTTCGAGACACTTTAAACAAAATGGAGTGACTGACGCACTACAACAGGTACGATATCCACACATTCCCTGATTTGTTTCTTCTTGTGCTATCCAACTTTATACACTATTTGTGCTTACTTCCAGCACAGTCTGAGGACAAGCTCTAGACTTCAGCACCGACACTTAATCATAACCGCTTGCACAGATGAACAAATTACCAAAACTTGCAGAAGCTGACAATTGCCATCTCTAGCCGCGCCTTCCACAGACCTACACGTGAAGCTAACAGGGCAACATAATGCCCCCCCCCCCCCACCTTCTCCAACAACTACAAGTTAAAACGGATCGCTGCATGTATTAAAACAAAGAAAGGTTTACTGATTTACCAATAGTGGCGGAGACATTTTGTGCTACAGAAACACAACATCTTAAGTTGCACATCGGCCTCCAACTGACACTATTTCAATATACCACATACAGGGATGATCATTAAAACATTCAGGCTGTAATATCTGTTCAAACATTGTCTATGGGTCTCGAAACAGACAGACTCATATATAGTAGCCTGTCTTCCATTGCAGATATGCCAATAATATACACGAGGCATTTCTAATGACGAAAATTATGAGCATTTTAAGCCTGCAACTATTTCAGAACAATCAGATAACCATTCCCTTCTCTAATCGACAGTAAACGACTACTGGTAAAGTCAGAATAATGCAATGCGGTGAACTCACTGGCAAAATACATCTGTCTCACGATTGATAACGCACTCAACTTCAAAGAAGAAAGCCAATATTGGCATATGACTTAATTTGCCGCTTCCAGCAACTCAAGCTGATAAATACACTTGCCACCATGAGGAAAAATCTACTTAGAAATGTGCTGACATGAAAGTGTGCATCATAACTGACAGCAACACCTACAGCTAAGAAGGGAGAACTAGTGGGGGGTGCCTAGTAATATACTTTATGGTATAAATTATGCAGCTGAACCAATAATTAGTTTTCTTGATCTAGCAGAGCTTTCTTCTCTCTGCAACAGCTGTAAAATATGTTAGAGAGTTTATATGAACGTTCAAATTACCACACTTTTGATAAATAATATTTGTCAAGAAATGACACTATTTTGTTCTAATGATGCTGGCACCATACTGGGGAGTAAATAACGATTTTCCAAAATGCTCACTGAAACTGGCACTACTGAGCAATGAACAATGATCTCAGTGACATGAACCAAAGCACTTAAAAAATATATTTCAAGATATAACCATTTGTCATCTAATAAGAATGTGGCAGAAGTTAACTTGCAAATTTTTAATGATGAAATCATTCAAACTTGGCATATTTTATTCCTGCATTGGCAGCAGTTTAGAAGAAAAGCAGCTGCAGTCTGGTGAGCACATCCAGTACTATATGTGCACTTATAACAGGCACCAAATATTTTCAGGAATGACTGAAAAATGGGTAATCTAAAATTTCTTAAATTATATAGCTCTGCTGAATGACACTAAAAGAGATTTCCATGTTATCAAGCAAGCAGCTGTGCTCTACAGGTTTACAAAACCTACAGACAAAGAAGTGGAATAATACAATGTTATAACTAAAAGTACTGGTCAATACAAACAGAAAGTTTCCGTATTGGCCAAATCTAAATCTTCTGCTGGACAGAACTGAAATTTCAAGACAGCAAATCAAACCTTGCCTCTTCTGACACAGAGAGAGAGAGAGAACCATACATTTATAACTTGACATCTAGGATTTTATCATTAACTTTGACATCAACAAACAAGGAAACAATTCTGATAATTTAATCAAGAACTTTTAGCACTCCAAATACCTGCAGCCAACTGCATGGAATAATAATAACCAACTGCCAGAGAATGACGAGCAATTCACACGCCTGAAATCAGCTATTAAAACCTGAAACACGTCTTCATTACTTAAGCAATGCTATAGACTCAACCATGTAATAAAATCAACATACACGTCCCACCCAGCACTGCCAGCAAAACAAACACAGGTGAACCCAGTTAGAACAACATCAGTTTATGTGACATCTCGTCTGTAATGTCAAATGTTCTGTGGTACCAATTCCTCATTGTTAACTGTCAATATTATAGTCCTCATTTATAACAACACTCATTTAATTCAGTCCCTTTCATGCTGTATTAACACAGCCTGCATTTAAACACACTCACTGAACTACTGCAGTGGCAGAAAGGTGTCAGTGTGATACAAGATTTACTTGCAAACAAAAGATGTGAAATAAGTCGCACATTGCCGATGACCACAAACTAATGAACACACGAGATACAACCGAAAAGCATGACCTTTGAACACAAACCAGCACTGTCAACGCTCAGCAATAAATACTGGATTTCATGTAGAATAAAGAAACTCTGGACACCTACAATGTAGTAATGAACCACAAACTTTATACAAGTTTAAATACTTCAATAAAGAAATGTGCATTTATAAACACTGTCCCAATTAAAACAACTTAAAAGGCATAATAGAGCAAGACTGTCCACCTTTAATCTCACATGCAGCTGTCATTTCTCCCAGTCTATGGCTCACGATCCAAGCTCTTGTGCAAAACTTCTACACAGCCAAAAAGACAGATTACAGGAAGCAAATAACTGACATCACAAAACCAATGATTTGTATATGATTTGCAATAAACAAAATAGTGCATTTTGTCCAATGTCAGTCATATTCTGTGCTGTAGTCAAAGAATGGTTACTACTTATATCAGGCATTTACACCATTCTTTTGCTGCCAGCACAACTGTTATCACCAACCGTTGTTAACATAGCATGCAAGCAATAAATTTGTAACAAATAATGGCCCGTAATTTTTAAATTATTCACTGCACTCGATATTTATATGGCAATCTGATATCACCATCTGATACGGCTCAAAATGCATACAGAAACAGTATATTCAGTCATTTCAAAACAATTAGCTCTGCAAAAAAAACAGTCCCTTTTAACATTACAAGCTGTCACCCCTTAGCAATGATGCATTTTTCAGATTCATTTATTTTTGCACATGGTATCATACACCATCCCAGTTCTCATTAATGCACATTTACAGATGAGCATACACATTATTCACTTCAAGGTGATTAACTACACGCAGTGTTTTTAGGTCCCAAATGGCAACAAATAGTGAGCACCTCCTGTACTCACCACTGTTCACAATACTGGCACTTTGCTAAACCAGGCACATTACACCCAAATATTTCCACAAGTAAACATGAATTACCTGCCAACTTGCAATAATCTTACAAGCCCTAACACAGAGTTTTAAGCTTTAATCGCCAAACACAACAAATCTACATCCTTTTCACCTGAAAGGGAAAACACTGTCCCGCGGTGGTTCTTTAAACTGAACAGTACTCCGGCTCCAGCAAAAACCTGTGACTTAAAAGGCTGTATATGCTAAAGGTTAAATGATACCAACAATGAAGTAAAGTCCCTTCATTATCTGTTGTACTGATATGCATGACTGCATAGCCACAAATATACGCATTACATTTGTAATCGTGTACATAACTCCAATCTTACAAATGGCAAAATGAATCTTCAGTGTACCTCTATGTTCATGGTTCTCCATTAAATCTCATCATTCAGCAACTTGGCACAAAACAAACAGAAGTACTTGAACAAACTTGTGTCTTCAGCCAGAACATAAGAATCATGCCTACCAATGCTCTATGCAATGCTAATTAAATCCTGCAAAAAAACGACAAAATTGAACGCATGTGCAGAGGCACACAAACATGCGCGTGCGCACGTGAGCGCGCGCACACACACACACACACCTGCGCGCGTGGTCTTTACATACATACATAAACAACAATCTCACATTTGGTAAACTCTTCAGGATTGAAAGGAAAAGAAAACAACTGTAACTGGGCTTTGACTTTTATTTTGTAACAGAAGGTCTTATATCAAGCATTTCTCTTCAGACAGACTCTTGCACTGGAGGTTCATACCCTTCTGGACGTTCCACCTTCGCACCTGGCTCATCAGTTCCAGCCTTTCCATCACCATGAAGCTCGAGCAATTTTGACAATTCAAATCGAGGCTTCTTCAGCACCTTAACCTGAAAATGGAAGGACCTCATATCAAGAATCTTGAGCAAGCAGCAAGTCAAAACACAAGTCTTAAAAGCAGAATTAGGCTATGCGACTTACCGCACATAAACACAAAACACTGCAAATTACAGAATTTATTATTATGCAGGACAAATTACTTTGTAAAACAAATTTTTATATGTTTGGATATAATTTACAACCACAATCTGTCTGCACAATAGCACACGCATCTGAATGTGATGAAACTCCTATTTGACATGTCTGCAGAACAAGGGTTTTGTACCTGAAACTAGGGTTTTGGAAAACTCAGTCAGCTTGACTTCATTACCCTTTAAAGACAAAACATGCCTGACTTATATAAGGACTCGGTGCGTACCGCACAGTAAACACTCTCCACCTCACTTATACAAAACCAATCTGTTAAAGTTGTACAAGGCAAAAGTCACCGTTTGTTCTGAGATCCACAAACGACATACAAATGTAGCGTGAGCACCACACATAATTTTAAACACTGAACCTGGTGATACATGAAGTAACTGCTGGGCTTCAGACAGTTAAATCAAAAACCTTGTTTAACAAAATATATTAGCAGCAAAACTGATAAATATAAGTATAAACATAAGCTAAAGCAGTCCCGTTACAGGCCTGGAGTGGCTCAGAGGGTTCCAGGAAGTTGAGGTTCCCAGATTTCATGACAACGGCACAGGATTGTGGTAAGGTTGTCAGCCTTATGCACCGGCCGCCTTTACCCCCAGGAAATGCTCCTGGTATTCACTTCTGTTAGAGGCCGAGTCGACCCCAGGGCCGTAGTGCGATTGGAAGGATTTTGTGTCAATGAAAAATCCAGTGACACCAGCTGGGATCGAACCAGTGACCTTCCGATTTGTAGCACAGCACCTTAACCACTGTGCTACCGCGGTCCCCAAATATAAATATATATATATATATATAAGGAATATGAGTTTCACTACATAAAATACTAATTTCACAAACTACAATTGCAGACAGGGACTGTATTGAATAATTTGGATTTCCAAACACATTTTATGGGTACAATACAGAAAGCAGTCACAAAACAAATAAAAAATTACATAAGTGTGCAGTCAACCCTGGTAAAAGAAAGTGCAGTCATTTTTAAAAAATGGAAAACCAATGATCAAATCACATTAACAAAATTACAAGGAAGTTGCAACACAAGAATTTTTTATACCATCCTCATATCCGAAGCTTTTATTTATTCTCTCCTACATTTAAGTTGCAAGGCTCTACTTCAAGCACAACCACAAATGTGAATACAGCACAATTTTACAGTTTAAAAGTTAAGCCCCCATTAACCTTCAGAAGCTTCCACTTTGTTTCTGTAATGGCACGTTAAATTGGCTGGATTTACTGCAACTCTTTTGCAGTTCAGGTAGTTATATATGTACAGACAGAACAATTACAAAACGTGCTAAGGAATAACGTATGTACCTAAAAAAATACGAGAAACTGCAACATTAAAAGCATGCCAACTCAAGTATTACAAAATAATTTATTACCTTACGAATGTAGACATCATGCAGAGGGTAGATGCCCTGGCATGCCTTCTCAATATCTTTAGCAATGGAGTCTGGAAGCAACTTGTTTACAACCTCCTTCAGGTCACTAGATGCAACATCACGTGTGATGATCTCCACCATCTTCTTGCGGATTGCCCGCACCTATACATTCATTTGTGCAAATAATGTCCAGCAATTTTATATGACCTCTTAATGAGCAAAATTGCGCTGCTATATTTGGACAATCAGGCAGTTATCTAGCAATACAGGTAGGCCTCATTTTACACCAGGGTTACATTCCTGAAAAAAGTCGTGCATATCGAACACAAAATTCCCATTTTAAGCAGTGTATTTCCTGGGGGTAGGGGAATAACAACCTCCTCCTTTATAGTGCATGACTGTACCACTAGTGGACACATAGACTTGTACAGTATATATCTACTGTCAATACAGTATGTGTGTGTGTGTGTATATATTATTTATTTATTTATAAAGCTATAAATATGGAAGAGACTCACATCCTGTTTTTGAAACAGTTCATTCTGATAGCACAGTGGTAGTCTTGGCACATAACACTATAGTTCCTGACCTAGCACTTTCTTTAATTCCATCAGCATCATGATGAAATTTATGTACACGACTATGAGGAAGTCTAACATTACGGCATAAGTCCCCAATCTGTTCATCTTTTTCAAGTCAGCTTATTGTGTCTTTCACTACAGATTGTCTTTTGCTGAATTTTTACTTGGATTGCACTAGGTGATGTAGATTTATGTTCCTCACTAATGCTGATCAGAAAAACCAATGGTGTAGAAGAGGAAATTACATAGCCACATAATTACATCACCAGCATAATCCATAAACGTAAATTATGTGACAGTGACGTCCATCACTTTCTGCTAGTCTCCTACACAAGTTAAGTGAGGCCACAGATCGTCTATGCCAAATCACGTTAAACCAAAAACTACTGCATAAACTTGAAAAGTGGTGTAAATTTTCAAGTCACATTCAAGGAATACTGTGAAAAAAAAAAAAAAAATCATGTAAAAGGAGACCTACCTGTATTACCATTAAGAAATGTCTGCATTAAGGCTGTGAATCAACACTCGTCATAAGTCAGCCATTTGATACCAAATGAAAAATGGGTATAAACATAGTCCCATCAAATTACAACCACCTTACTATACAGTAGAAAATAATCACAATGCTTATAAAGTAAATGTGATAGCACTTAGTTTGTAAAGTGCAACACGTCTGGAATTTGAGCATGGATTATATTTTCACAGGGTGGACAAAACACCCACGTCTGTGCTTTAATGAACCTATAAAGAAATTTAAAAATATAACACAAAAAACCAACTTTGAGCAATAATGCTTGACACTGACAGTTTAAAGTACTTTCAGTATGATAATTAAATGTCTGAAAAATGCTAACTGCAAAGTACCAGATCAGGAATGCATTCTACGAGGCTATTTTATAAAAATGTATTTGTAATTTTGCATAACTCATAGACCAAACTTGGAACTCAACAGAATCATTCTGCATCTGGTAACCAAAGAGCCCAATTACATGGAACCTGTCAACCAAAAAGGCAGAACAGATTCCAGTTCTAGTTCCAGGCCCTCCAGAGGAGTACCTACAGTAAGTTTCTATGACTTACCATTATACCAGTCACTAATACTCACTGCACTTATTCCACCATACCTGTGTGTGCTGGGCATAACATGTCTTTCTTTGAGACATTTGGTCCTTGTTGGTGAAGCCAATGCAAAACACTCGAAGCAAGTAACCGTCGGTTGTTTTAACATCCACATTGGCCTCAATTAACGTCTGAAAAATTTATATATTAAATTAATTCAAAGACAGTAATTCTGAACTCTTTTCATAAGTTTACATTTTATGCTGAGTTATCCTGTTCACATGTCAACATCTTGTTACACCCTCTTTGTATCCAAAAATGTCTTCCATAAATTGCTTCAGTTTCCTTTCACTTTGCATTTCACAATACTGGTGCAAAGCACAAGTTTCTTTTTCTGTGTCCATGCTCAATCCACAACTATACGTATATGCAGGGGTGTAAAAAGTAGAGGGGCCAGCTCACCCAGGCAACTACATTTTCTACAGTGGTTCCCAATACTTGTGGGTCCTCACCAAAGAACTTGCTTCATGTCACCCTTCTGGCATCTAGAATTTAAGGAAGGCTCCTATATTTCTGGAAACGTTGTGCACTCCTGTATTAATGTGTCATTTAGCATGGATCAAAGCTCCAGAAACCAACAGTTCAGACTTGGAATACTGAGAATGCAGTTCAGGGCTCACATAAAGCTTAGTGTTCCCTCTGCTGCATCTCTTAATTTTGCAAGCATTACATCAATGACAACAGCAACATTTGTAACACCTTTAGAAACTTGATGCGTTTTGTAAATTTTCTACACCGACTTAGTAGAGGTCTTTAAAGCTTGTTTCTCATCTGTAAATATACTAACGTTAACTGTTCTATTGAGCTGGCCACAAGTCTGAGATATTCTTGGGGAAAAGTTCTGCAGAACTTGTGAAAACTTGGTAAGGAGTCTATGATATCATAAAAGATAAAAAATACCACTACAGAAGGTATTTATGATGAATTTAAAGTCCCCAGCAAGTTATCCCTTGAAAATACCAACCAGATGTCACTGGAGCTCTGGATGGTATATATTTACCAACATGCTACAAACCTAAAGATCATTTAGATTGAACTTATGGGATACTTAAGCAGGGATGAAGGGGAGTAAAGGTACAGTAAACACTGTTTTATATGGCATTCCTGGGGCAAAAGGGGTTGCCGGATATCACAATTTTCTGCACATCAAAATGTTATGCCTACTGTGAATCTATCTCAGTGTATCTAGCCGGACAGACCTAACTCAACTTGTCACTTGATATCCTGTCCTGTTTTCCATGGTGCTTTTCATCATGGCTTTACATAGGTTGCACATATAAAGTAAAAAAGCAAAACACCAGTAATGAACTCTCTTAATCATCATACAATACCATATTTACTTCCCTGAATTACACACACATTTTGGTGTCACCATCTTCATTGCTGACGCAATTACCCTGTTAATAGTCTTTTTTGATCAACCTAAATAATATAATATAAAATTAAACTTTACTTATTATCACAAATACTTATTTTCAGTTCTTTATCTCTTCTTCACTTCACATCACCATCCAGTGCTGTTTCTTTCACCACAGATGCTTACACTACACCTGGCTTCATCACTGCTGTACCTCTGGATATGACTGGAGATCAGCGTGAGACTTAACTAGCTTTCTGGACATCTGGTGAATGTCTGCTTGCTTGGTATATTCTTTTTGTTTCTGTAGGAAAGTGGAATGCTAAATATGTAGCTGCATTTTTCCCATGCTGAGTAACATATCCAGCATTTGGCAAACTTCGGAACTGTAGAGTATGTTGGCAGCTTTAGTCCAAGAATTTTCCTCTGTGATGATTTCTTTTCTTTTTTCAGAGTTTGGGTTCATAACAGCATTAATTAAATTTTCATCAGCTATGGTATGTGACAATACAATCCCTTTATCTGCATCAATCCTCTCATCCACATCTACCCCGACTCGCTTCACATTCACGGTTTGAGGGGTCCAGTACTTCAAACAGTGACACCACTTCATGAACTGTGTCTTTGTTGCCATAAGTAAATCCCACAAAGTCTTCTTCAAACCTCAGCCATCATTACAGCTGGCCACAATTTCCTCCAGGCTTGGAGAAGAGTTTTTGATTTCACTGAATTCCACACACAGGCAACACTGAAAACTGAATCTCTGACAGTGTAAGTGCATTTATAGTTGTCTATTGTTCCTTTGTGATTCACAAGCTTGTGAAGGAAATTTCACTGACAAAACTACGTATTTTGTATGACTCCTTGGTCTATAGGTTGTATAAAGAGTGTCACAATGGAGGAAGGTACCTGGTACAGCAACTCGCTAGGGGATGGACGTTTTGGGGACTGAATCCCAGTGGGAGCGAGACTGCCCCTGGGGCCCACCCAGCCTCCTGTACAATGGTTACTGGGCCTCTCTTCACGGGGTAATGTAGCCAGGGCATGGCAGTACCACCCACATTCATCTGGCACCAAGGTTAAGAAGGAGAAGAGCTACTCCTCTACTCTCCCTCTGGGCCTTCATGACCTCTTCTAGGGTGAGCTTTACCTTTGTCAATCTGTTGGTTAACCAAGAATTCTGGATAATCCAGTTACACATAAAACAGATTTACTGTACTGATAATCACTTCATCTTGGCCACATACACTATCTGAATGACCACAATCCCTCTTACCTACATCATGATGCAGCAAACATGACCTAAATAGTTAATGTATCTGTCATGCTTAGTATCTCTGCATGCACAAAACAATCATTCAAACCCCATTACATGCTGCTTCTCATTTATCAGAATTACTTTAAAGAGGGTTACATATTTCTTGGAGATCAATTTAGTAAGGTTTCCACTGAGGGTCACAACAGTAGGAAACCTGCACCCACCTGCCATTTTTTAACCATTGATCGTAGCTTATCGGTGGTAAGGTCCATACCATGGAAATTTGTGAGAACATTCCTGCCCTGCACATCTTCAGCAATCAGACGGAACTTACGGAATGACCGCTCAGCATCATTGTCATTTTGCAGATCAGCCAAAGATACTTCAAACACTCTGTATTTTAAGCCTTCGGATGCAATCTCTATTTAAAAAAAATAAGATTTAAACATAAGCAATAAAACAAACTTTAAAGCATGGAGGCTATACATTTCAGTCACTGTACTGTGCAACCACACCAGGCACCAAAAATACACTCCATCACCTGCAGTGACAAATGAATGAGGCCTGGTGGTGAATACCAAAATATTTGCATGCAACATACAGCAAGACTGAGCAAACAGATTTTGTTAAAGTGGATTGTATTTCTGAAGCCCTGAACCATAAAAAGTTGAAGGTGTCAGCTCAGAATGACCAGGAATCCAAGAATCATGTGTTATCCGCAGACTGCTGACAGACGGTAACACATTTAACAGTTTACAAGGTAAGTACCGGCACAGTTTACATACACTAATTTCACTTCATATCTTTCTCTGGGTGATCCCATCCCGAAAAATTTTAAGACACAGTGTATACTGTTTCAAAGCAGGAATGTGAAACTGCACAGCTGTTAACTTCAATATCACCCAAAAGAAGTAAGCCAAAAGCCCTACTTTGGCAATAATACTGAATGCCAGCCATGCTGCAATACAGTCTCTTTGAACTGTGTGTTGGCGACTGTAAAATAGGTATGTTACTAAAATGAAACTTCAAAGTTCAACATTGGAAGAAAATTTTTTTAGGTATGATATCAAAACCAACAAATACACACAAGTGTATAAAAGTAAATTACGCACACCATACAGCTTCCACAAGTTCTGGGCAATGACGTGACAATCTTCATGGATGTGCGTTACAAACGAAAGCTACATGGAAATATTACAGAAGTTTTTGAACACATGTACAGATACAAAATGTTAAGTTTAAAAAATGCATGTGACTGATTCCAATGTATCGTGGATAGTATGTAGTAAATCACCATCAATCACCATTACTCACAACTACTTTTTATGTGTGTTTTCACCTTAATACATACTGTCAACCATGCATTATTTTTAAAATTTAATTTTACTTCTGTGCACTGGCTCAAAAACTTCTGTAATATTTCGATGTATCTACACTTTGTAATGCACATCCCTGAGGATGGCCATGAGTGGCTGTAACATGTAGGAGGTATAAAGTTTGTATAATATACTTTCATAGATCACATCTTTATCCAACTGAATGCACAATTAGATTGTTCTAGAAATGTGAGACTCACTCTGCACTGTGCACTGTACACACAACAATAAGGAATGGATAAATATGCAGCCACACGACCAAACTGATTCATAACAACGTTTTTAACTATTTTAATAATTATAACTTTAGCAAAGCATGACAATAAGCTCCATGATGATGGTTTGTTACACCGAAACATGTAGGAGCATTTTAATGTAAACTTTCATGCAAGTTTTAACATTTCTAGAACAATCTAATTGTGCATTCAGATAAATAATGGCATGATAATATGATGATGCATGGTAAAACTGTGAAAAATACTTTCATAGACTTAAGTGTATTTTGGTTCTGATATAACTAATTTCTCAATACACAGACATGGATCACTTAAAATTGATTTTTTTTTACCACCAGCATGTCATCAATAAAATGAAACCTCAAAGCCTCACCCCAGTTGATTCCTTACCACCCCCCCCCCCCCCCCCCCTTGTGGGGTGCTCTAAAAAAAAACCAAAACCCCCACCCCCGTTTGTTCCTTAACACCCCCCCCCCCCTCCCCAGTGTTGTGGGTAGCTGTAAAATGAAACCTTAACACTCAGCATCCAAATTTGGTGGTAATATAAAAGGCCTGGCTTTTATGTTTTAAGTGAAAGTTGGAAACTATAAATTGAGTTTGTTACTAAAATGAAACCTCAAAGCTGAACATTGGTGGTTTAAATATTTCTTGTTTATTCACGTACCTTCGGTCTCATGACAGAACTAATGAACAACAGCACCACAGACTCTTCTCGTCCTACCAACATACTGATTGCAATTCTTAATTCAACAACGCTTCAAAAAACATATATACATGACAGAAGGGCAAGATCTACATGTAAACATACTAATATAACCAAAATATATACTTCCATTTGTGTCCTGCTATTCACATTACCCGTAATGAAAACTGTATTGCACGTGCAGCATCAACAATGAGTGACACACGCAAGTATACACACAAGCCCCAAGCCTTATCTTAGTTTATACACCTTAAAACACAAAGCCTAACGCGTCCTTTGTTTGTTATACCCTATGCAAAAGATTTGGGTATAATGTAATGGCAAGAAACAAAGCATGAACATTTGTGCAGTCTGTGCACATGTACATCAAATGAGGAACCTGCTTCACATTCCAGATTATTCACAGTCCTGCTGGGCCCAAAACTGAAGATGAAAATGGGTCAGGGTATGTCACTCAGTTCAGTAGTTCGGAGTTGCCTCTTTTTGAGCAAGTGCACACAAAGCAAACTGACAAATGCAACTCAAATTACACTTCCAAGAAATGTTTTCCTCAAATTTCTCAACCCCTGCCAGTATGGCAATTCTGATTGTAGAGGAAAACTTCAAAATAGTAACTTACTTGTTCCTTGTGTACGATTCACAAGAGTTTTGCCAATCTGACGAGTGGCAAACATCGATGGCGCCTTCACATCATACCAATCTTTTCTTGTGAATGGGTCGATACTGAAAAACAAATTAAACTTCGTGAGTGTGTTACTGAAAACACCAAGCTGTCCATTAAATGTACTTTAAAATGTAACTCTACATGACCTCACAAGCGTCTTTTATCTAAAGACATGTCAACTTCTACGATTACAGAATATCGATAGCAGATTAAATAAATATGCCAATGGAGCACAGGTGGAGTACTAGAGACGGAAAAGCCGAAGCAACCGCGGGGTAAAAAAAGTCCCAGTGCCACTTTGAGGCTACCATACATATTCAGTATACCATCACCACACTATCCAACGAACAACGATTACAGTCAACAACTGAACTACCATGTGAATTTTTTACTTTAAATTCTAAACAAATAATTAGACAGTTCAAGCAACATGCTGTTGCCCTACATGCGGATACCGTGATATAACCTATGCAAAATAATATCACTGAATATCTTGCACATCTATTGCATAATACAAATCATACAAGCATATCTAAAAGTAAAAGAATATTTCAAGCAGCAGGTAATATTATTTTACTCACATCTTCTTTTTTACTCCCTTCTTGCCTCCTTTAGACAGGCCCTTATTTTTACCGACAGCCATGTTTGCGGAATTACATACGTGAAGAAACCTGGGACAAGCGGAAGAGGATGTGCAGATGAACCTATCGATATCTCCTTTGAATGATCATAAGTTGTTCGTGAATGAAATAGAAATTTGACTTTCCCCAAACATATAATTAATTACTATTTTATGTTACTAACATATATAACGATTCAGAGAGTTTAACAAAAGCACCATTACGCATTTAGAAATTCTAATTTGTTTCATTCCAAAGAGGTATATATCGATACTTATTATCGATATAACGCAGCAGAATGAACCAGCTGATGAACGAAAATAAATAAAAACATAAAGACTTTGTTTATGTTATTGAGAAGATCTTCCTTTGTATTACAGACATGATGCAGTGAATTACTTGATTATAAATATCGGGTTCATCGTTGGGTACAAGGGACTGTAAAAGATGAACCTGCAGACGTTGTTTCAGGATTTTAATCCAAGGTATGTTGTATTGAGTACACATTTTCTTTGTCAGAGGCTTGCGGTAAATTCTTAAGTATTCCCAATATTTCGCGACCTTTCTCACATGAAATGAAAATGTGCTCCACACGCAGACAGGTTACGGTGAAATAAAAAATTTGAGCCTGATTATCGCTAGTCGATTACCATTAATCTTTCCTGTAATAACTCCATGAGTGATGGTGTTTGTCCTGAGTGTCTTAAAATGTCAATAGTAAAACTACTGTACCAAACAGGAGACAAATCTTGCACTGTTTACTGCTTCATATAAAGTGATTGTGTGCATATGATGGCTTAAATTGAACATTACTAGTCCCGGTACATATTGGTTTTACGAAAATTATATTCTACTGAAAATGCCAAAGTACAGCTAGTAAACAACAAATTAAATGCTGTTAACCAAAACTTTACGTTTGAGGAATATTATTTCTGGCAAAGGTTTCTGACTACATAAATCATGGTATCTTAGCTGAATTATATTTCTGCACCAGACTGGTTTACATTGTGTTTTGCAAACAGAGGGCAAAATGTGAAAACAGCACCACTTAATGCAGTTCAGAATATCTTCTCAAAGTGGGGAACGGTAAAACATGCAGTTCTACAAAGGTCAGTCATAGGGCATTTGCATTTCACATTGATATTTGACATTAAACATGTTCTCAGAATCCATTATATTTGCTGATAATACTAGAATCGGAATTTCCAGTAAGAATGTTAATGACTTCTGTGCAATGGCCATCTGGTTCTGTGGCCATAAATCTCAATAAGTTAAACAATGAAATATGTAATATCAGTTCCTCAGGTGAAGTTTCACCCTAGGAAGGACACAGATGCTCCTGAAATGTAGTGTTTATTTTGAGTATTTGTGACATTCTTGTGAATGTTGTTGATATCACTTATGTAAAACAGTTGTCAGAAATCTATATGTTATAGTAAATTTTGTAATGAAAATTCTCCACATTCTGCATCAAGTACTGGTCATTAGGAAAAGTACACAGCAGAGCTGCTAAATACAAAATTCTTTAGTGTACACATTGGTGACCACATATGGTGGCTGGTGTGGGGCTGTCAAATAAAAAATAAAGTTACCTACTCAACATATTAGTAAACTTTGTCATATAATTTTAATCAATCATTATCACAAGGATATTCTTGTAGTGACTTAAATATGCTATACTTAACCCTTATTTAAAAGGGTGATAAATCTCAATTAGCTAACTATAGACCAATTGCTCTTCTAACAGGATTCTCTAAATTATTTGAAATACTTATGTTTCCAAGAATAAATAAACATTTTCAAGCTCATCATGCATTGGTTCCTCAGCAATATGAATTCTGAAAAGGCTTATCAACTGATAATGCTTCATACATGCTTACAAATTCTATTTTTAAAGCATGGACCAAGAAAATCTATGTTTCTGGTATTTTTTGTGACTTAGCAAAAGTGTTTGACTGTGAATCATGATATCTTGCTGTTTAAACTGAACTATTATGCTATACAGGGAGAAATTTTATATTGTTTTACATCATATTTATACAGTAGGGAACAGAGGGATGAAATTACGTCTTCAGAAACATAGAATTTTTGTTATAGTTAGGTGATTGATAGGCATGGGGTTCCTCAAGGCTTGGTACTAGGTCCTCTTCCCTGTAACATATACATTATTGGTTTTCCCACACAAATTAATTCACTTACTGTGGTTATAATGTTTGCTGATGGCACCAGTATCCTTATCTCTCATACTAATTATGATGATTTATGAAAGTGTTTAACCTTGTAATTCTACACTTCTAAATGGTTCAAGGCCAGTCAGTCAGTATTAAATGTAAAGAAAACAAGTATTGTAAGATTAACTCCTGCTAAACTCTCACATTATCCTCTTACTTACTTACTTACTTACTCCATGGTGCAGAGTCCTTCTTGAGAAGCTAACTGGTTTGCAGCTAGTCAAGAAATTCCCCGCATTTCACAGAACCCGAAGGTTCATTACCGCACTCACA
>Ga0123352_10003322_pt1 | contig 23169 bp, 24 predicted proteins | sample TergutLab28metaG_FD_89700 | JGI IMG/M metagenome (GOLD analysis project Ga0123352, IMG submission 89700) | Labiotermes labralis P1 segment gut microbial communities from Petit-Saut dam, French Guiana - Lab288 P1 | ecosystem: Host-associated > Arthropoda: Insects > Digestive system > Gut ...
GTTGTGTTGTAAACTTCTAATTTTTGAGTATGTGAGGAGGGGTGGCTAGGGGTATATAACCATAAATGGTAAGAGTCAAACTTTTATTCTATATACACATTTCCTACATTGATGCAAGCTGTTTTTGTTCCTCTGATATCCCACAGCAGATAACAATGGTTTCTAAAACTTCCCCGAAATAAATTTGAAGGTGCAAAATTTGAGGAATTACCCACAGCTGTGTTGCCAAACATTCAGGTCTTCTGTGATGTTACACCATGTTGTTGGATAAATAGTTACCTAGATACATGCACACACATGTGCAAACACCCATGCAAAAATATGGGAACTATTCATACAAAGACACCAGCACACTTATATCTTCAAATTCAAAGTTGACAGCACAAAATAAAACTATGACAGGGCAATACAGACCCTCTGGCATAATAAGCAACTGTTCATGCTTGCGCATGCTCTGATGTGTACAACTGATGCACCCAGGTCATGGCTGGCGCACCGCATTTCCCCGGCAACACCCAACATAGAAATTCAGGCAGCTGCAGCACCATTACCAAGAAGTTTTGACTGGCGTAATACAAACGGCCACAATTTTGTGTCTCCTGTGAGGTAAGCATAGTATATGAAGGCCACGGTCTTTACCTTGGTTGTGTAAGGTTGCTGCAAAACACGGTACTAACTGAAAAAAGAAAAGCTGTTTCCCATGTAACTAAAATACCCACGATAAAATATCATTTTTCAGTACTGAGTAATTAAACATTTTCATACATTTCCAGTTAATTTAGCACTAACAATCTACAATATTAAGGCTTATAAGATAGGGTGGTGGGGGCACGTGGTGGTGTAGTTGGTTCAGGCACCGCGCTACAAGCCTGAAGGTCACGGGTTCAATTCCCAATGGTGTCACTGGAATTTTTCATTGACATAATCCTTCCGGCTGCACTATGGCTCTGGGGTTGACTCAGACTCCAACAGAAATAAGTACCAGGAAAGTTATGTGGGGGGTAAAAGTGGCTGGTGCATGGGGCTGAAAACCTTACCATCTTCATGTGCCGATCTTCTTGTAATCTGGGAGCCTCAACCTCCTGGAAACCACAGGGTCTGTCCAGGCCTGTACAGTGATTGTTTTAGCATTTAAGATAGGGTAAGAATGTAACCAATGTAAGGGAAATGACAAATTTGTTGAAAGCCTTGAAAGAAGACACTACATGGGAGACCTAGACCCTGGTAGGATCCCAGTACTTCTAGATTCACCTGTTTGACCTTACTGACCCCCACCCATCTAGGCAAGGGCACAGTATCCATTTCAGAGAAAAGGAAACCATAGGGTGGGTTCTGTTACCACCAATGATGTATCCAGAATTCTGCATACTCCAGTGCTTTTGCACTTCCCTTTGACAGAGACCAGGGTAAGTGCGGCAGCTGTTATGCCTTCTCATCGATGGGGATGTTGGAGTCGCGTCTACGTGTGCAGACTAACAACACGCTGCAGGTGCAGCTGTCCCCTCAAGATGTGGTCAGTTGCGGCCAACTATCACAGGGCTGTGAAGGGGGCTTCCCCTACCTCGTGGCTGGAAAGTATGCCAAGGTGGGCACAATATACATGGTTCAACACAATCCATAGGCACGATAGGCATTCAGGGATTTGATTTGTGTAGTTTCGTACGTAGGTATCAACAATGCCTATCCTTCTGCTTCCTTATTCTGTGTAATCATCTTTATCACCTGAAAGTAAATACGTGTAAAAAAATTAACTAAAACTTAACCATGAAAACATGAAACAAAGAATTTTCATTAATTGAAAACCCTGTACAGAGTCAAAGGTAGTTAAACATGCATTTTCTGCACAGGAATTTGGTGCAGTGAAAGAGCAATGTGATCCATACGTGGGAGAAGGTGGTGCCTGTACAAGAACACGCACTTGCCTCAAGCACTACACCGCAAGTTATGGATATGTTGGAGGTAACTACCACACACTGAGCACATACATGTTACTATCCCATTAATCTACTGCTATTGTCTTGTACAGTTTCTGACTAAAATTCCATGCAGTCCCATTCATACTGTGTGGTCATAATGTTAAATGTCCACACAACCTTACACCTGCACAAGGAAAGGCCACTGACTACAGAACATATGATCTTTTTCACAGGTCATTATGGGGCTTGCAATGAACAGCTGATGAGACTTGTGCTAGTGTATGGTGGCCCCATTTCTGTATCATTTGAAGTGTACCCAGACTTTAGACAGTACAAGAGCGGTATCTACCATCACACTGGGCTGGGAGACTTCAGACCGTTTGAGGTAAGCAACTGTGCTCTTAGTCTCCCAATGCCATATGTCAGTGTACCTGGTTCCACACCCAGAGCTGAAGCAGTTTATCCCAAAATGATAAATTGTCACTTTAATCTAGAACTTACACAGAATCTAAGTATGGTAAAAATCTGATACAGTTCCATTCTCACTTAGTTCTGATGAAAGTACGTGAACAGAAACTCCCCAATGATTTATCACCACCTTCAAACTACCACCACAAACTGCACATTTTTACATCAAGTTAGCACAGGGGAGTCACATGATATTCCTCACAGAATACAAAAACTGTCACAAAACAGTAATGTTTAGTGGCACTGGAATTTTTAAAGTTTTGGTGGTAGCTTTTTGAAAAATATCATTTTAAACAATACCACTGCCCTTGCTTTTAGCATATGTATGTGGAATGTCCGTAATTGTCTCCTGCAGATAGTGAACCACGCAGTCCTGTTGGTGGGATATGGCGTAAATGAAACAACAGGAGAGAAATACTGGATAGTGAAGAACAGCTGGGGTGAAGGATGGGGAGAGAATGGATTCTTCCGAATACGGAGGGGCACAGATGAAGTCGGTATAGAGAGTATAGCTGTACATGCTATCCCAATACCTTAGACTAGTAAGGTAATGACATGCATGCTAACCCCACTGTGCAAGACTCATGACAGGTAATGGCAGCCCACACTCACTACTAAGTTTACAATCTCTAAAAGTGTACCTGCAGTTTTATCATCATTTGTAATTTATAAACTACAGTAACATAACCTTTCTGTATCACTTACATAAGTTGTGTAATAATTTTGCTGTGTTTCTGTTTTTTTGATACAAACTGCATGTGTAAATGACCTATGAAAATGGCAAGGTTGTAAGAGCTGAAGTGGAAATTTTAAAAGGTCACTCTGCATGCAGCAAGAGGTCATTTCAATTATCATATAAATGATTAACGAGTTACAAGTATCTTTCCCGATTGTTTGGCCAAGCGAACCAAAGGCATACCGACTAATTTGTTTACAGATTGTTTAACCTAACTCCACACACCAGAGTCCTTCTTGAGAAGCTAAGAGTACCTCAACTAGTCAAATTCCCCACATTTTATGTGACCAGAGGGTTCACTACCATGCTCACAACAGCCCACCACTTGTCCCTATTCTAAACCACATCAGTTCAGTCCCAGCCTTCCCAAGCAATTACTTCAAGATCCAACAGTTTTTTTTCAACTACCTTCTTATTTGAGTCAGAAATGACAGGCTCATGGTATCATGTGTGCCTGTCCTTCCCCTGTAAGATCTTGAACTCACTGACGAATTACCATGCAACTTGGCTAGAAAATTTGTATGGAAGTAACACATAACATCTAGTACCTGTCACTTGTCACTTCCCACCACTACTCTGCTATGTGTGTTGCCAAATGAGTGGGCTATGTTAATGTTAAAACGAGCTGACGGCAAATGATGACCAATAGTTGTCAGATAAAATAATGACCCTATACACTCAAATTCTAAATTAACTCTATATAACTATAAAGAAGCAAAAATTTCTAACTTTCTAATAGCAATAAGCCCTACTGGCACAACATTCAAGCTGCGAAAATTCCAGAGATGCACTAGAATAAACAAAATTACAACCCAGCCTCAGCAATACTCTTACATACAAATCAAAGTTGTGCTAAAAGACAAAACTACAATTACAGTTGCTGGAATTAATTTATGAGAGGAATGGCAAAATACACGTGGCATATACCATACGAGAAATAAGGACACATTATAACAATTACATGCTGCTTCCTAAACACTCCTACACATCTACCACGCTACAGTCCTCAACTGATGACAGCAGCTTTGACCTTGACAGCAAGGGTAGGGTCCCTTAGTACATGCTATGCATGTACAGAAACGCATCCTGTCGACAATGTGGGTATCCATCACATCTATCAATCACCACTGGTCATCAGTGATGAAGTTATCAATATATAGTACATCCAAACTCAAATTTATGCACAGCTATAACAAGACAGAACACAGCAGAAAACAATGTATTAACTCACACGCACAAGACACAACAGAACTTCAGCCCCATACCACAGCACATCAGTCATGGGTCTCAAACATCTAATGGTTTGACTTTCCCCACTGTCAACATTGCCAAAGTTGAAGCTGTTCTCATGAGTTGACAACAGCACAGTACACAGTGTCACACCCCACATGCTACAGACGGAATATTAACTACCATGTGAATCTTATATATTTCCTTAAAATGGCTTGTCTATAGCTGTTACATATGGGTGGGATGTAAATAATGTAATCAGAATGCTGTGAAGTGACTGTACTTGATGTCGACATTGTCATTGTACATACTGTAAACATTCTCTGCAACAGCCTTTTGTGATCTTTAATGTATGTCCTTCAGATACACTTCATTTCAAAATGGAACCGACTGATAATCACTTCTGTTAGAACACTATCCTGGGGTTTAACTAACGATGAAGAAAAACATTCTGTCTGAAAAGCAGGTCACCAGGCTGAAAATAAAATGGAGAAGGTAAAGATCATGAAGCAGAATCCTAACCACTACACAGGTTTTATTCAGTCAGAAGCCCATCATGTTCATTCCAATTGTCCACCAGTGAACAAAATAAAAGAACAGCCATCAGTCTTTACTCCATAATATTTGATTTCATAAATTATTTAGCCATACTGCATACAAACATCAGAAATTAATTTTATAATTTAAGTACAGTGTAATAAAGAGAGCCAAGATACAGCTGTTGGCTTATGGGCTGGACGATCTGGGATACGAGTCCTGATAAGGATGACAGACTTTGCTTGTCCACAACATTCACACCAGCTCTGGGGCCCATCCAGTTTGCTACTGAAGATTCTTTCCATGGAGGTGACACCAGTGGGGCATAAAGCTGACTGCTCAAATCTACTGCCGAGGTGAAAAACGGCTTGAGCTGCACCTCCATTTTCCCCGTCTGCCTTCTTGGCGAATACAGAGACTTGACTTCACTTTACTGTGCTTGACAACATACTAACCAATGAGCACTACACTACAGTGTAATGTTTGGTGGGAAAGGATTTGGAAGGGAGCAGCTGTAATATCTTTTAACATAATATATCCCAGTCCTTTACTGGAGAGACTCAAAAGACCTACAGAAAATCCCACTGTGGCCAGCTGGTCCAAAGGTAGGAACTTAAATGCTTTAACTAATCAAAACTCAAGTAACGTTCAGAAAAACACAAGTGTAAACTCAACAAATTTATTTCATATATTACCAACATCAAATTAATTGTATTAATGATACATGCAGAAATGAATGGGCAAAGAGTAAGATCCAGCATTCCAACTGGCACAAAAATTTTAACAGTAACCCAGGATATTATTGACATATTTAGAATAATTAATATTTCTCATAATTATGAATTTCAAAATAGGTATGATCTGTTGCAAAGTAGCCCAACAGGTGACAGTACACATACATGTCGCAGATATTTCTAACTGCTTCTGTGCTGATAGTGTTAATTTCTGGAGGAGATGAGGATTCACGTGACATCGTGTCGATAAGTTAGGACTTCTTGATGTTCTGTAGGAATGCAACACCTTCATCTTCAATTGATGAGTGGTCCAAGAAGAATTAATCTTGCACCCCTCAAAGAGTTTAGATACATTCCTACAAAACATCAGGAAATAACACAGCACCACGTCCCAGAAGACCTGAAACCTCAACACCACAACTGTGGAAACGTCTAACCTCCTTGGAAGACTTCTTACATGGCAGCCTGCCTGCTCTCACACCTATATTTAAATGGCAATGTCTTTCATAAGTATCATTACATACTCTATTCCTTGGTTCAATACCACAGATGAGCATATCACTGCCATCTGTGAAAGAAACAATATACTAGCAGAAACTAAAGTACAGAAAGAGTTTCCGAGGTGCATTGGTATTTGGACATGGTACCAGACAGACTTGACAAGATACTTGCTTATAATGCAGTATGCAACTGCAAATGTGCAGTGAATATCTGAAAAAGTTTATACCATTGAACAATATTTTTACAGTCAATAACAAAAAAGGATGTAAATGTGTAAGAGGTATTCTTGTACTTCAGAATGCAGTGCACATAATATGACAGGATCATTATCCATACAGCCAAGGACATTCCACACACGCTGCGCAGGCTCTGTTGAGGCACCACGTTCCCAGAGGAACTAAATTCCCACATCCTTTGCACTCTTTACACCATTACTAACAGATGTCAACCTAAAGGAACTTCTAGCAAACCAAAACATTTTTCTGATCCTCCTATAACAACAAAACAACGCATCTTATAGCAAAAACATTACGATATTCAAAGCCTTTACCAAACGCTCCACAGTGTGCCCCTTCCCACCTTCAATGTACCATGTATCATCTGTTGTAACTTTACAGGGTTAAAATAATGTGAGGTTATGAATTCATGTTTGATTTCTCTTGGCCTATACCAAGCTTGTACCAAAGTTACAACAGATATCACATACCAAATACAACCTGGACCTCTGTGCATACTCTGAAACACTCCATTCCTCCCTCACAACAAAAGACATACACACAAAATACTGCAAACATCCAAATATAAAATTTTAATAAAATAATACTACAATTTCAAAAACAACAATTTAGGCACATGCTACCTAGTGTTTTGTTAAATATTTCTTTCTTATGTGTTTCAGCCATTTGTCAACATTGACACCCCAAGAAACTCTTCCTTGAAAAGTTTAAAAATGTGACTCTGCAATTAAAATGAAGTACAGCAGTCTCATTCTTTGCAACTGGCATAGAATGTAAGAAACAAAGCAGACAGAAAGTTCAAAACGTTCAATACTTTTGCAGTACAAAACCAAACATTTTTAAACTCATATGCATTACAGTCCTAATACTCAAGAATCTGTCAGCAGGTTCTCACTGTAAGAGGTTCAGGCTTAATCCCAGTGCCAACCATGTAGTATCTCCATTAACCTTTAAAGAAGGGTGTGGGCAGTTAAATTTTAGCGCATGCTATATGAAAAAAATGAGTATTACTTGCACCAGAAAAATTACAATTATGAGATAACATTCTGTGGGGTTGGGGGGAGGAACACATATTGTGCAGCATGTCTTTAGAATGCACTAAATATCCCTATTGCATAAATATACAAAATAAATTACTAGGATGTCAACATGACTGCATTCTGAATGTGTGATGCACGTACAGTAAAGGTTAAATAAGGTGACAGGTTTATCAAGCAGTACTTTGATTTTCTCCAGTGCTCCACTTATCCATCATCATCCTTATCAGTGAGCTGGTCCATCTAAGGCTGCAGTACCTACAAACTCCCACTCACCCCACTGCAACTTGATTACCATAATTTCAGAAGGGCTGGACACAGCTTATAAAATATATGCACAAGATGACTGCTGCCTACTGGTATATGTTGCTTCAGCTTCAGCAGTGACTAAACAGCATTACTACTTGTAAATGTGCACAAAGGATTCATATTAACTTGTTGCACAATATTACTTATTTGTTGGTTAGCTATCTGACATGTTGCGGCATGACTTAATAGTCCATCTTCAGGAAAAATGCTATAATACACAGCGTTTGTTTCAACTTGGGGACACAAAGACGCATGTAAAACAACAGAATTTGAATATTTTAAGTGTTTTATCTTATAACAACTGTGGTGTGCAATACAACAGAACAGGAACGACGACAATATAAATTGTGGTGCATTCGATAATACTTATGTGTTTCGAGTGACGAATGTTAATGTAATTTGAATGACCAACTGTCAAGGCGACCACCATGACGCTTTAGAAATCATGTATTGCGAGCGAAGGCTGAACTTCTACAGCACATGCTCATGAGAAGTGAAGACAGTGCTCCCTGAAGATGGCGACGGTCGCCGAAACGCATCACAGTATCAGTCAAACAGCGTGACTTGGTGTATGAAAGATAGTGTATTAAGTGTTGGTTTTAGTTGAAGACAAAATAAATTAACTATTAGTTTCCCATATGAATAAAATCGGTGTTGTAGCAAATTACAGTTAAGATACAATACAGTTACAATTAGTACAGTATATTATAGAATTACAAATTTATGTTGTATCCAAACATCTATTTCGGTATTTCTTACTATGTTGCGATTTTGAAATCAGATGTTCAGTATGAAGTGCATATGGTTGGACTCATTCATAAATTTATAATTTTATAATGCACAGTACACTTATTTACTTACTTACTTAGTCCACGAAGCACTGCCCTTCTTGAGAAGCTAACCAGTTTTCAGCTAGTCAAGAAATTCCTCTCATTTTATGGAACCCAAAGGTTCATCACCACATTCAACCACCACCTGTCCCTATCCTGAGCCAGATCGGTCCAGTATATACCCCCACACCCCACTTCCTGAAGATCCGTCTTAATATTATCCTCCCACCTATGCCTGGGTCTTCCATGTGGTCTCTTTTGCTCTGGTTTCCCCACCAAAACCCTGTATATGCATGCCCCATACATGCTACATGCCCCACCCATCTCATTCTTCTCGATTTTATCACCTGATCAATAATGGGTGAAGAGTACAAATCAATAAACTTGTCACTGTGTATTTTTCTCCATTCCCCTGTTACCTCATCCCTCTTAGGCCAAAATACTCTCCTCAGCACCCTATTTTCAAGCACCCTCAGTGTGAGCTTCCAAGTTTCATGCCCATACAAAACAGCAGGCAAAATTATAGTTATAATGTATTGTATACAGTACCAATTATAATTTTATTGTATTGTAACCATAATTTACTACATCATCAATTTCCATCATATGTGAAATTCTAACAGTTAAGTTGAAACAACACTGTATATTATAGAATTCTCCCTGAAGATGGTCTAGTACGCCAGGCCAAAACATGTCGGAAAGCTAACCAATAAATAAATAAATAATATAGTGCAACAAGACGGTATTAAGCCATTGTGAATGTAATATATTTGCACAGAAAATCTATAATCTTTGTTCACAAAGCTGCAGAAACACCTACATGCTTCATCAAGTCTGTCCAGCTGTCCATCCACTCAACCAAAACAACTTTCACTGAAAGGACTACTGTGAAATTTTACACTAAAAGCTTAGCTAAAACCTGTCAAGAAGATCTAATTTTGGTTCAATTGGGACAAAAAATTTCTGGCATTTTGTACAAAGACCTACGTATGTGTGATGCTGCTGAGAGCAACATGTCACTCAGCAATCCAAAATACAACTTACTGCTTGCACTGCCATGCCCACCATTAATACACACCTCCCACTGTGCTGCAAAAATTATGCAAACAAAATTGCTCAACTGACACACGCATTAATAAAAATCAAACATCAGAATGCACCATAGTGCAACATAATATGTATGTTCCCTATTGTGTTTGAAGTGTGTTTTACATATATATATATGTATGAGGTCAACTGTCAATGTTATGTAAGTGACAATGAATGAACGTGTACAGAGCACTGGAGGAATGATACTGAGAGAGGAGAACTGAACTATTTGGAGAACAGCCTGTCCCACTACCACTGTGTCCACTATGGACTGACCTGGGATTCAAACTGGGCCTCCCACAGTGATGCAATGACAACAATTGCCTAGGTCATGAGAGAGCCCATTGTTCTTATAGTAATTGACAACTCAGCCTTGTGAGCTCAGTGCAACTCACTTTCCTTAACTAAACTGCACATACAACATACACAACAGTACAGTCTTTTTATCGCAACACCATGTTTTGGCACTACTGTGCCATCTGCAGGGAGTTCTTACACCAAATTTTAATATTTGTTGTTAGATGGTTAATCCTGCACATTTTATTTAACCATATAGCTGCGTTAGTTTTAAATAATTTCAGAGTTTTAAAACTAACAGTAAAAACCCCCCTGAGAATAACACAGTATTGCCAAAACATGTTAGGGTGATAAACATACTATACTATACTATTGTGTATGTTACATGCACATTTAGCTGGTTTAGTGAAATACAATAAGTTAATTAAAATGCATGGAGTAAGCAATTTCAAAATCTGTGCAACTGTAACCGTAGGACGAGATCAGTTATTCGACATTTTAGGTGCACATGACACTGAGCTGTTGGGTGAGTGGTTCCTGCTGTTCTGAAGGATATTACCTTCATTGTCAAGGCTTAAGTGGTCCACGTCTTCCCCGACTGCTTAAGAACTGAAGATGGCTGCACCTACTAGGATCCTTCACACCCCTCACAAAACACTCATCCAACAACACAGCATCATGCACCAGCCGAACTGAAACTTGAAATTCACAAATAACTGCCCTCAATTCCAAGCACACAACTAAAATGTAAACATTACTACATTCAAATATGGCCAGAAATTAATCATACTATCCTTCCAGTGGTCATATTTGACAAAAAAGGATAGTTTTTGAAGCGGAAACAACGCTAAGAGATGACATAATTAATGCATGTAATAAAATAGAGCAGGAACTTAGTGAAAGAATAAAAGCACGACTGGGTGCCTGCAATTATTTCTGTTCACTAACTTGTGTTTATTGTTATACAGTACAACCCTATTTACAGACTTATACTTTACGATCAGTGCAAAAGTTGGTCCCCTGCGTAATCTGGAAATGTCATGAGTCTACAGACGAAGTCTGCCATTTATTATATCATCATACAGCTCTACTGTGAGAGGAACATATTGTCCACCCATCAAGAAATACAGCTGGTCCTTGATATCATGTGGATTGAAGCCTTCATCTTGAAGATCCTGTTTCTTGGGCTTGAATGTGCCTGCAGAAGATATTTCAGACATTAATTACAGGTGTTCATAATGACCTACTCCAGTGACTGTGGGATTTGAGGTGCTCATAGCGGTGATTATGAACAACTTCTGGGACGCAACATTATGCAGTTTGGTAGACAGGGACCAATATTTCAGAAGAACCTATCTACCAAACCAGATGATGTCACATATCGACTACATCAGATATAATTTTTAAACCACCATAAATTAATAGTGGAACTCCGTCTACTAACTAATTGCACATACCAGAGTCCTTCTTATGAAGCTAACAGTTGCTTCCCATTTATGCTAGTCCACAAGATTTGTTTCAGCACCAGTTGTAACAATTATGCAGGTGTACCTTCCACAGTTATACAGTAACACTTCTTCGACGCCAAATCAAACTGCAGTGACTGAATATTCTAGAATTTAATGACTTTTTTTCCCACCATAACTCAGTCACCAGGAACTCCTTTCTGACAAAGGGGGTGCACCATGTGACAGTATGATTGGACTGAAGACATATACCTCCTGCTCAGAATATGTCTGCAACAAACACATGAAAAGTTCTTACCTGTCATCTGTAACTGTGAGAGAACTCGGACAAACAAAGGACAAGCATATGATGCTAGGGTTGCTTGCACTCCCTTCACAAATGTGACAAGATCCAGAGTATTATCTGTGTCTACAATCGCTACCATCCCAGCACGACCTTCAACATTTGGCACCTGTAATCACAATTGCCAAACGCTCCATACATCACTGTCTGCCACCAGCAATATGAACCATTAGCCTGTTACAAGTTATCACAAATAATGATCTTCTCATTTCCCATGTCCAGTGGCATCCCCATATACAACCTACTACAACTGCTGCTCATCTAGAATACGAGGTTTGTTCAAAAAGTATCTGGACTGACCACAGTACATAAAGTAGATAAGGCTTACGGGGTTTTAACCCTACTTGTCTTCAACATAGTTCCCTTCCACAGCTACACACTTCACCCAACATTTCTGCCAATGTTGGAAACATTTTGCGAACTCCTCTTTCCGGATGTCTAATAGTGTCTTTATCGAATTTCGTTTGATGTCCTCCGCTGCCTCAAATCTGTGTCCTTTCAGAACTTTCTTAAGCCTTGGGAATAGGAAAAAGTCACACGGTGCAAGATCTGGTTAGTATGGCGGCTGCTGCAACTGAGTGGTGCTGTGTTTGGCCAAAAAATGCTGCACAAGATGTGAAGTGTGTGCGGGCGCATTGTCATGGTGCAGGATCCAGTTGCCATCCTGCCATTTTTCCGGCGAACTGATTCATGCAAACGTCGCAAGACCTCCATGTAGAATTCCTTGTTAATTGTTTGCCCAAAGGGAGCGTACTTGTGGTGTATGATACCCTCAGAATCAAAAAACGCCAGTAACATGACCTTCGTTTTGCTTCACACCTGGCGCCCCTTCTTTGGTCGCAGAGATGTGGGACCCTTCCACTGTAATGATTGCTGTTTTGTCTACAGGTCGTATCCGTAGACCCAGGACTCATCACCTGTCACAGTGTTCTTAAGACACTGCACATCTTCACATGAATGCTCAAATAAATCACAGGTGACTGTCTGATGTTGCTCACGTTGGTCATCTGTTAGCAAACGTGGCACAAACTTCGTGCACACACGTTCCATATGCAGATCGTCGGTTAAAATTGCATCGCATGAGCCCACAGAGATCCCACAGTCATCCGCTATCTCTCGTACTGTCAGTCTCCTGTTATTGCAAACTATTGTTCTAAATTTAGCAATCATTTCTCCATTTCTCGATGTTGACAGTTGTCCCGAGCAAGGGTCGCTTTCAACGGAGGTTCTACCCTCGAAAATCAATGGAACCAGTCAAACACTTGTGTACGACCCATTGCATCTTCACCGTATGCTTGCTGCAATAATTGATATGTTTCCGTTGCAGTTTTTCTGATTTTAAAACAAAACTTGATGCAAATGCATTGTTCAGTACTTTCACACATCGTAAAAATCGCTATGACATAAATTCACGTGTTACTTCCGCGACCTACTACAGCCAACTGAGCAAACACAGCCACTTGCAACTTGTGTCATGAGTTGCTAAGACATGTACGAACATGTCAAGACTGGTTGCAAACACATCCCACCCAGTGAACAACCACTACAATTCCAATCCCGCTACTATTTGAACAAACCTCATATATGCATGTAACTGTCAGAGAAATGCCGACTGGACCTTCATGACATGTGAAAGTGATAAACATCAAATCATTTTAATATTGTTCTATGTGTGTGTCTACCACAACCAGATCCCTGCTCCCAGCAGCCCCTGTCACATTCTGGACACACGCATGAATTAAGAAAATGAAATTAAACTGTCCATCATTTAAATTCTGTGTTCCAAAAATTCAAACTTGCAGTAGTTTGCAACGTCTCTGTAGCCTAGCAAAAGCATTATGATCAGCATGACGGGATCCAAAGAGAGATGAGCTTTCTGTAATGGTTACGTTACGCATGCATCTTCTGACTTGTTGATGTACGTTCCTCCAGACTGCGTACAATTACCGAAACCTTACATTTTATCTTTTATTATGGGACAAACAAACGTGCAACAAGCATGATAACATTACCTTCACACCATACACCACTGCATCCTTAAGTCCTGCCACATTGCTGATAACAGCCTCCACCTCTGTCGTAGAAACATTCTCTCCCTTCCATCTGTACATAAACACACATTTCATTGTAAAATGAAGAATCTGTCACTTAGACTACATTATGTCTGCACTAAGAGAACTCAAAGGCTCACCAACATTAACATCAAAGCCTGTCATTTGACATTCTCAGCCAGTTCCACACACCTCCAAACTATTTCTCTAACTCTCATTTCAGTGTCACTGACCATCCTTGAAGGTAACTTGTCAAAGATGTTATTGCTTCTAGTTACCAAACCTTAACATTTGGCATGACTGGCACCACATGGTACTGCACCATGCAGTGAATCATATGAGTGCTGAAACAGTGCACCATCCGGCCAGACAGATTCTGGCCACGAGCCATGAAAGTACTGTGGCACACAGCTGGTGTAATTTACATAATAATAAGGTTCCACCTGTGTCTCTTCTAGGTGCCACTTACCAAGAAGGAAAAATAAAAACTGAGATCCCATTGTTGTCACACAGTGTAAAGTAGGGGAAATTAAATACATACCTGAATGTATCACCGATCCTGTCCCTGAAGTAGAAATAACCCAGCTCATCCATCACCAGAATGTCACCTAATACATACAAAGACATGTCAATCTGCCAAATCATCTTGACCTATTTACTGCTGATCTATAATTTATTACACGTGAAAATACAGCATAATTTATTTTACCATAATTTTGTTCACACTAAGACAATGTCCAGCTTGAAACCAGTTTTTGTGGTGTATGTGCACCAATCAAGACTGCCACAAAACTTTATCGTTTATATTATTACAGAATGTCCAGCATCACATTCCAACAAATCACTTATGTACAGTGGATACTCTTGTCCACCTACCATGACCAACCATCAAGCTATAAGAACATTCACCTGATGTGCAAGCCATAGTAAAAGATTCTGTTATCCCTGACTATACAATTAACCACTAGTCACAAATAAAGAATGCAGTATATTTGACATTCAAATGTGTTAAACATTAAGAGTAGGATCTTATGGGATGCGACATCTGAGCTGTTTAGTTTCAGAAGAACCTTGTGTCTCTGACTTCTGTGCAAACTTAAGATGGATAAAGCAGGTTCCCCTGATACAGTGACCCCTATATATCAAACTATATGACATCACATCCCAGGAGACTGCTTCTCTGTCTTCCACTGGCTCTACATCCCCGGGTGGGACCTGACCTCCTCTTCAAGTTACGTGACAGTAATGCTTTTTAACGAGGCGGGGTCATCAGCCCCATGCCAAGCTAGCCAACACATGCAAGAAGCAAATGGGTTTGAAATCGGAAAAGATATTTTCTCCTAATGAAGTCTAAAACTTAAACAAAAGCCAATAAACAGCACTAAAGTAATAAGTATATGTCAAGAGTTTAAAAAAAGATTTCTTACAAGATTATTAGACTGTAACATGTCACTGGATGATTATTCTGCGTCACAATGTACAAGACTACGATCTCAATAATCACCAAACATGAAAACATGAAATGTTATAAGAGGATGAAACTTCAAATAATTTAATTACTAAATGACTAAGGCAGTATGATCATACAAAGCAATCAGGTGGTACCTACAAATAATTTATTTTGAAATATTTTGATTAATTTTATATTTATATGTATTGAGCATAACAGGGAGCCAGGACAGTGTAGTTGATACAGTGATTACACTAGTTGCTGAGTAATAAAGGGCTTGAATCCCAGCAGAGACTAGATATTTTTCTCTTTACCAAATTGTCCAGAATGGCTCTGGGGCCCAATCAGCCTCCCATACAATGGGTAACGGGGGCTCTTCCCCCAGAGGTAAAATGGCAAATGTGTGATGTTGACCACTTGCCTCCATTTACTGCTAAAATTACAATATGAGTGGGCTATAAAAAGTTTTCTTCCCCTATATGCCATCATGGTGTGGGCAGAGACAACTTGAACATTACTTTTGTGCTAAGCATAAAAATTAAAAAATTATCAAAACATTAACTGAAATAATAAATTTAACTGCCTTCAGCAAATTAACTACTCTAATTTAAAATAAACAATTTAATTCAACTAACCAAATAAACTTCAACTGAAAGACTTCACATAAATAACACAACCCTTTCCTATTCTGTTTGCAAATTCTGCCACCACCTTTATGAATTTTCCACTATTTTACAATCATTTGTTGGCATTCTACTGTTGCTCTTTACATTCTTTGACATGTTATCTAGTGGAACACATATAAAAAAAAAGGATGGCAGGAATTTTGTATTTCTTCTTGCAGTACTCCCCTAAACTAACTCCACAGGGCAGAGTCCTGCTTGAGAAGCTGATGCTTCTTCAGATGGCCAAAAATTTCATTTGATTACGGAATCCAAAGGTTATTTCTCATTTTGCAAGAGTGCAACACTGGTCCTCATCCACAGCCAGATGAACCAGTTCCAAACATCCCAACCCATTTTTCATATTACTCTCTCACCTACACCTACATTTTCCAAAATGTCTATTTCATTCAGGTTCCCCACCAACACCCTGTATGCATCTCTCCTCTTCTCACCCATGTGTGCAGGCAAGTTTGTAGTGTGTAAAACTAAGGAGTAAAGTAAAAAAGTATGGAAAAAGTGAACTATATGCATAACATGCATAACAAAACATGACAGTTCAACAATACTAATGACAAAGCCTAGCTACGAATATAAATCAGTGTCACTTCAATCAAGTTCATTTCATCAAAATCTGTCACTAACAATTAATTAATTCACCCATTTCCTTCTTGAGCTACACAGTGACCACTTTCCGAGAGACTTCTGAATTAAAATCCACATATCCCTGTCCATCTCTTCATATGTACTCGCCACCTACCGTGGCCACTCTAATAATATCACTTGAGCTATGTCAGCTTACCTGAGTTAAACCCCTGATCACCACGTGCAAACACATCATAAATAACTTTCTTGCTTGTTTCTTCTCTGTCTGCATAGCCACTGAAAGAACGCATTGGATTCCGAGGTTCAATCTTCCCCACTAAAACACCTGGCTCTTCTGTGAATATACACACAAACACACACCTTTGTTATTCCATATAATATAGCCTGGAACCACAAAGGATAAATATGCATGAGATTTGGGGTTATCATAATGGCACTGCTGCAGATTCAAGTCTCTTGTGACATGATGCTGGGTCGTTGGGTGAACAGTTCCTGACATTTCAAACAGCTGCAGGGTTCTTATATTGAAAGCCAATGAGATGCACTATTTCTCAGATTTGTTTGATAAAGTACTCTACATGTTTCAGACAGGTCCATTGGCCATCATCAGGAGTATCTCAACACTGTATACACGCAATAGGTATTTGTCATGCTAGTTCTGTTGGCGTCTGCTCAAATGGTCAGAACCACACTAGCAGACGCCAACAGAACTAGCATGACAAATACCCATTGCATGTATACAGTGTTGAGATACTCCTGATGATGGACAGTGGACCTGTCCAAAACATGTACAGTACTTTATCAAACAAATCCAAGAAATAGTGCATTTCGTTGGCTTTCATTATACGAATATATCATTATGCACAGTCCTCTGAATGTCAAATTGGAGGGTCTTCATCTTCAGGGTTATACAGTCATCTTGAACTGCTTAGCCCTGAATATTAAGGCCTTACAAATGTACTTGCCCATTGACACAGTGTTACATTCCAGCAAGATCTGAACCTTCAATGAATGTGACATTAATACTAGCGAAATATCACAAATACAGAAAGAGAATAAGAGTTAAACCTCTGAAACAAGACCGCTTATATCACAGTGCACAAAGTGGTCAAGATTAAACTTGTTTATTTAATAAAGCCCAAAATAACAAGAGTCATTCTTTATAACACCAAACTGTCTACCCAGGATGCCTTCAACATAAACCTCACTGTATGTATAAAGACATGTCCATACCTCATACGGTGACACAAAGCTTGTATTAAGTATCACCATTAATTACACTTGCACGCCATATCTATGACTTCCACCATTTTTTATTTTGACATGCACCATGGTTGAAAGGATGGAAGCTGTGCAAACAATGGCAGCAAGTATACACCACGACATGTGACAATTCATTTCCACAGCATGAACTGTTCGTCATTCACCAACCCAGTGATACTGCAAATGGTGTACTCCCTGCTGTATTACATAGACTTTACCCTAAAGCATTCTTTACTATCAAAATGTCACACAGTTATACAGTACATGTATGAATCACTTCATTTATGACCATAAGAACAGTACAGCCTTCCCTGTGCTGACGTTTACGTGCCTCAGAATCGATCGACAGCACTATATGCACGCCTCTGTATCAAATTTCATCCAAATCTGACAACAAATGTGTGAAGAACAGACAAGAATTCATTTACTTCCTTAAGTAAAGCACGGCTTTCAATGAACCAATGTGCGAAAGTCAAAAAAAGGTTCAACGGCATTACATTGGTGCCTATTCTTACAAAAATCATGCTTGTTTGACAACTATTTGTTATGAGCTCCTATACCAAATTTCATGAGATGTGGCAAACAGTTCAGTCAGTGATACCAGGTCACAGATGGAAATGAGTGTGGCCTCCACGTAAAGTGTTCTTCTCATTACTTTGTAAAGAATGCCTAATGAAAACCAACACAACTTCTCACATGTTACAGGATATGAGGAGAGAAGTATGAAACACATCACACATCATACACATTAGCAGTAGCCTGGGTAATCAAACTAAAAGTCAGCAGACATAAAGAAAGCAAACAAGCAGAAAATAACATGCAGACATCTTGTCAGGCTATCAGCTTCTCAGTGGCAAAGCTATCTACCAACATGTCAAGATTGAATAAGACCTACTCAACACGAGAGCCACATCAAGTTGTTCAAATCAGTCTTGGCCACTTTGAACGTGACGTGCCTGTCAGGCCAACAATATCTTACTGAATGCTGTCATCGTGAAAGCTTCATGACATATGACATATCAGAGATTCACACTGTCAGCATCACCAATGACAATGCTAAGCCTACTGATGGAGAAAAAACCACTCAAACTCCTTAAGAATATTTTAGAGTATTCTGTACGCCTCCTTTACAATCAATATACAGATACATCTGCAAAGAACCCCCTGACAGCCTCATTTGTGTTCAAATATAGCACTACTTTCTTTTGTATCACATGTCTTCTGCTACTAAACAATGATTTAGTTATACAAGACAGCATCTTACTAAGAACTTAACAATGCTGCTTTTTGACTTTACAAATAGGATCTGCTTATGAAGGATAAGACAGAGATAAAGTTGTGGTTTCAGAAAGGAAAGAACAAATGCTATGCAAAGCAAACATGCGAACAAAGCATAAGTAAAACAGAAAAAAAAAATTACCTCAGTAAAAGGGAAAAGCAGAAAATGTGGACAGAACCAGGTACCAGGGTCATGTGCTGTCTGAAAGAGATTCCCCCACAACAGGTTAAACACTTTCATAAACAAACAGCATAGAACATTCATTTATGTAACTTTACTGAGTCTTGTTTCTACTCTATGCCAGTTTGGCATTATTCTGAACAAACTGTAATTTTACATCTTCAGGTGAAACACTACAACAGGGTGTTAGTTTGTGTACTAGTGTTCCCAGATTCCAATCACAGCCCACCGTAATGCAGGGCACTTTCAGTTTTCTTCATTCCCTCCTTGCAAATGCTGGGACAGTAGAGTACTTCAAATCTGGCTGAGTGGGGGGTAAAATGGTACCTGGCATCAGCAAGGGAAAACTGGCAACTACTGCATACCAAACCACACACCACATCCAAGAAGACTGCAGCCTCGATACTCACCATGCTGAGAAACTCCAAATTTCAACAGTGATGTTCCTTACATATGTACAAATTTGTAACCCATGTTCTGGAAAACAGCCCTGTTTAGTTCAATTTAATATCTGGACACAATGTATGGGGTTCTCACAGCAATGTTGCTGAAGGTCAAAGTCTTTAGGGACGTGACACCACATTATTTGGCGAGTAGTTCCCAACATTTTGAAGAATCTTGATGTCTTCACATTTGGGATCAAGTACTCTTCTTGGCATGCTTGATCCAAAAGATGAAGATAATGCAATCCTTCAAAATGCCATAAGCTACTCATGAAATGGCCAAGTGTCACATCCCAGTAGACCTGAATAAAGTATTCAGATGTTTCACAGGTCCTTGTTCTGTACTGTCTGGAAGACTGCGAATACATTAAGACCCCCACTTTATGTTGTTGCATTTTGGTTTTCTACAATTTATTCACATCCTGTATAGTTCCAGTTACATGCCCACAAGAACAATGTTTCCCAGATTTTATGCTTTCCCAGATCATATGCCATTTTAGGTGGCACATACAAAAACATAACATTGGCATTTTACTGTACTTCTAAGTTGAATCAGTCACCCACACAATATGGCTGCTTTCTTCAAATTCATTGAACCTGTCTATATACCTTAACATTAACTAACCATTTGGTCATTGTAATGGAGACTTAAGTGTTTATTTTGATGTATGAACATAATTTTAAAATATCATTCAAATGAATAAGAAGATTGGAGGGGTTAAAAATAAATAACAGAAAATTACAGAAATATTAATTAAAGGTTTCACAATAATTTATCAAATCTTGGCTGATGACATAGTCCAAGAATTAAAATGTTTGAAGTATCTCAACAATTTATTACACACACATGGGCACACACGAACACACACATAATCTTTGTCCATGACATTAGCATTATCTTGGTAAATACAACAATATATGTATGAGTAACACCTGACTCCAGAACTGATGAAACCTGAGTGGGAAAAACCCTTCTCTATTATCTGGGACAGCCCAAGTTCACCTTGAGTTGTGCTCAGAACATACAAAGGTACCAGACGTTCATAGCCACATCCACAAAATCTGCAGTCATTCACATTACTACTTGGTTATTAAAGCATGACTTAACTCTAAAAATGGAAAGATAAATGTTTCATAAAAAGATTAATTTATACTGGATATTTAAAATCATATTAATAGAATGACTTATCATATTTCTAACCATATAGAGTTACAATTCTTAATATTCGTATTTAGAAATGGTCTCTTATAATGCTTTTAGTGGGTCATTCTTCATCTGCCATTATCTCTCCTTTATCTCCTTGCCATGTTAGGGCTAAGTGAATGAAATCACTGGATTTTAATACAACCAACGAATAAATAAAAATGACAGCAACAGAGATATTTCATTTGCATGCAACAAACATGGTCAGAAACTGACTCATAATTTACCTGGTTTGCAACGTACACAGAGCCCATCCTTTCCACGAACTGGTTCGCCAGTTGTCTCATCAACACGAATCAGTGCTACAGGATACAACCACAATGCGTAACGAGGCACAAATCCCACAGCCCCAACTGTGCTGTCTATATTCACTGTAAAGTGAACAAAGAAACTTGTTAGTTTGAAGCAGCCTGTCAGTATCTCAGATTCACCGTTTGTTCTGTAACCTTGCTGGTGCAATATGTATCAAATTATTACATAAATAAAGCCAAGGGCAACCAAGAATTGGTTGTTTGTTTATATAATAATTGTATAAAAGCAAACAGCATGTCTAACCTAAAAACTGTCTTTGCTAGTCATGCTAGAAACATCTACAAAGCGTGAAATGATACATACTTAGTTGTCTTGACTGTTTATTTGCATAATAATTATATTATAGTACAATGGGCTGCCTAACCTCAAAATTGTCACTATTAGACATACTATGGTCATCCGCTAAACAATTCCAGCCCCCCCATCCCCCCATTTCTTTGCACTCAATAACATGAAGTACCAAGGGAGGCTGACAAATGGTATACACCTGCTTCATCTTCATGCAAATTACCTGGGTAAAATTAATCACACTGATGAAGTTACACACTCCAGGGCATGGTAAATCATCTTGAAGTCCAGGCACCAGCTCAAAAATTGAAGTAACCAGACATTTTACTCTTCTGTGAATTTAAGTTGTAATAACTAGCAAACTTAAACCTTCCACTACTGTTCTTGCTCATACGGTGTGCGCATGTGTGTGTGTGTGTGTGTGTGTGTGTGCACATGCGCACGCATGTGTTATAAGTCGCAGGATATTCCTACCCATTGAGAATGTTCATCTGAAATGATACCAGGTTTTGCAAAATTTGTTTATTGAAAACATCCAAAAAATCATGTAAAATCAAAATGAAAGTTATAAAAATCATTTCAAAGGCAATGAGATAAAACTTCTCACATCAGAACACCTTATTCAACATGACAATAAAAACAAAATTAATCTGAGAATAACATGGACCACCTAACCTCCACAAGCAACACTACCTATCAATCATATTCCATTTCCATTCCAGCTGCAGAAAAATGTTTAAGAGTTCCAACTATGCTTTGCATATTATGCTGAACTCATTCTGGTAGTAAAGTCTATTCGTTCATGGCAATCAGTGAGCTGGTTGGTGATGAAGTGTTTGGCGGGGGGGGGGGGAACCCAGACTTTACAGTACATACCTCCAAAATTACACAAGGGTTGGATACAAAGTAGTGGCAACACTGCTGTAACTTGAAGGATGTGCATCGGGTGACACTACTGTCATCTGTACCTGATAGCAGAAGTTCAGTTGAATTAGTACAGTGAGTGGTGATGGTTGGGTTTGATTGAGTTGAATTGTGCATCGTCTTGAAGTGTAGAAGCCCAGTTCAAGCGCCCTAACAACATTTTACGAAAGAAGACCAACACTCCTGGATAAAAATTGAAGTTGCACGAGGTCATAGTGCACAAACCTGTTTTCAAGGACTGCGAGAAGCATGTGGTGATGCTGCTTTGCCATACCACACAGTGGCACGATGGGTGAAATTGTTCCGTGAAGGGAGGGATTCCATTCAGGACAGCCGTCGTTCAGGACGACCCCATGTTGACAAATACACAATTGAGCTCCTTGCTTCTTTGCTAGATGTCGAACGTCAATGAACTGCACGGGAGTTAGCTGCTTAGGTAGGCATATGCCACAAAACTGTGCTCCACATTCTGTACGACATTCTTGGCTACCGCAAAATTGAAACACATTGGGTATCCCATACACTGTCCGAGGTGCAACAATGGCAATGGTATGCAATTGCACAGGACTTGTTGAACCAGTACCAGAGGGAAGGTGATGAATTCCTTGGAAGGATCGTCACTCTGGACGAAACTTGGGCTTCCTCATACAAACCACATTTGAAGCGACAATCAAATGAATGGAAGCATCCTGGCTCCCCTCGTCCGAAGAAAGTGCGCCCTACACAGAGTAATGTGAAGGCGATGTTCATTGTGGCATATGACATTGATGGAGTGATA
>Ga0123352_10003324_pt1 | contig 23167 bp, 11 predicted proteins | sample TergutLab28metaG_FD_89700 | JGI IMG/M metagenome (GOLD analysis project Ga0123352, IMG submission 89700) | Labiotermes labralis P1 segment gut microbial communities from Petit-Saut dam, French Guiana - Lab288 P1 | ecosystem: Host-associated > Arthropoda: Insects > Digestive system > Gut ...
AACCCGTGCACGAGACGGCCACCTATAGGTGTGATAATACCAGAGGCTGTGTATACAATTTTGACCTCCTGATGGTGAGCATATGTGCTCGAAACATGTAGAGGCATGAAATAAAAACTTATTGTGAAACAAATTTAGTGCATCAAGTTGGTTAAATACTGATATAAATATACTGAGATGCACGGTCAGCAAAACGTCAAAAAAATGTAGAGGTTGATTGACGAAATAAACTGAGGATAAATAGTGCATCAAATTGGTTTTCATTACACGGCTGTGTATATGTATCATATGCAATAAAAATAACCGATAACAGCAAAATTGTACATAAAATGTAGTTCACAGACAGGGCTAGGGTGTTGCCAATTTTAGCACATTTATACAAAACGAATTAGTAATACTGGTCTCCATAAACGCACAGCTCATGCGTCAAAATTTTTCCGTACTTTTACTCAGCCTTGCTAGAGAAAGGGTTAAAAGATGATTTGTCTCTTGAGATGTTTCCGCGGGCAACATGTTGATCGCGAGCAACGAGTTGAGAAAGGCTGGCGTAAAGTAAACTAAATATGCTCTCACTTCTTAAAGCACACCAACGTTAATACTTACGGAGCTGTGAATAAGAAAACTGAAAAATAAAGTCATACTTTTCACATAGGAAATCTATTACAAACCTACAGCCAACCTAACAATTCCAGTCTCGCTACTGGAAATTCGTCTCCTACAGGCCTACTCGTCAAATCGTTAACGTCACCAAACGTCTCACATCAGCCTCTCTCTTCCAGCTCCGCTACACGGACACCCATCAGAAACCCTCCTCTTAACAAACAGGATTTTGTTTGAAACCGCAAGTTCTTTTAAACCTCAAATGAATGTGACACAATTAGACTTGGCATTGTCCTGGACTCACAACCAACGACCACTTAGAGACCGATGCCCTGAAATGTACGTGCAGGATAACAATGACAACTTAATGACAGGATGGCCACAGAACTTTCTTTTAATTTAATCTGTTTTTAAATAAGTATGCACAGAATGTGTAATTTACAGGGAATTCACTGTCAAATTACTTCCAGGTAAGGCATGACATGCCCCCTCAAACAATGCCTGTAATGTATTCCATTTCAGTACTACTGGCAGTTATTCGTCATGTGTAAGACAGCTGATATGCTTCCTCATTTCGATCGACAGTGTCTCCAATTGAATCGCAAGCCATACGCATCTGTGATTATGCCAAACAGTTAAACAACCCTACGGTCTTCGAATTTCGCTAATAAATTTATTTACCATTCTCTGGTTAACAGCTCTCCCTTTCTCTTTGGACCAGAACTGAAACCGAGGCCTGATATAGCCTACAGGCGCTTACTATCCGCGGTAACACAAAATCACACCTTTCAGTTTGACAGCACCTGACAACTAGCCGTCAGCATTACATTGCAGGTGTAAAATTCAATATACACATCACCTCCTACAGAGAGAAGTAAACACAGAGCTTCAAGAATAAAAACTAACATAAATGACCTATGTTACCAAGTATATTTATTTACTCGTAATATTTATTTAACGACGCTAGCAGCAGTTCAGAATGTATAGCGTAGAAAAGTAGGATGACTGGTGACTAGTGAACCGGAAATGAAATGGAACAAGCTGACCTTTTGGGCGGTGATCGCCTGGCCATTAGTTACGGACATTATCGAAGAGCCGATATTGACGGGAAATTTACTACAAATTGTGTGTGTTTTAATCCAATTGAGAAACACAACACTTAAAAAAAAATAACGTTGCGAAATATTTTATTCCCTGCATATTTAGTACACGCCTAATACTACAAATGTAACTGCAGTAAAATGAATATGTTGTGCAGCTACCTGCAGTTTAACATGAGGGGCAAATAATAAACTTTACAGAAATTAAATGTGTCTAAACAACTACTATGGGCCATTTCGGTTAATCATTGTTGAAGGGTCGTAGTTATAAACAGGGGAACGGGGAAAGGGGGGAAGCAGGCGTGATTGCGATGTCACAACTGGTACCAAAAATTTCCATAAACATACACACAGAAAACAACAATAGATTCCGAGGGAAGCGGGCGGCACACAAAACACTTGCACGTCCCAACAGTATCTACTCTCATGTTACTGGTGAGACGGACCGCCTTGGGTTGTGGGTAGGGTGGCAAAAGCAGCAAAATATCCAAACCGAACATCAGTCAATGGGCAAGATCAGTCAAGTCAATGTGAAATAATTGGATAAACCGCGGAAGTAATTAACTAAACTGTTAAAATGTGCCAGCTGATTCCGCAGTTTCATATTCAAGCGTCAAAAGGTCACACTGTAACCCGGTGTACACCAGTCTGGACTGGGCCGCCAAGTGTCAACAAGTCCACTGTACTCCTCCCTCTGCAGATTATGACACAGCCGACGTAAATCAGGTAATGCTTTATAAATTACGAACAGGTCTAACTTTATTGAAAGGATTTGTCAGAAAGTACCGCCTACTGTTTCCTATTGCCTTGCTACGCACAACTTCACTACAACGACGCTGAAAGCACATTAATTTTTCAGTTCGGCGTAGTAGCCATCTCTGTAGCCTTCTTCAACGTTTGAACAACGGCATGTATTCGCGGCCTGCGAAAAGTTGCTCTCCTCCCCCTGCAGCCACTGGTGCACCATGTTCTGCAGTTCCTCGTCTTCCCCATCAAGGTGCTCTTGCCGGCTGTCTTTCAAAGAACCAGAGAAATTTAAATCTCATGATACGTGATCAGGACTGTAGACAGGAGGGAAGGACACTGCCCATCCGAGTTTTGTGACGGTCTAAGCGGTGCTCGCACTCGTGTGTGGCCCGAAGTTGTCATGGGGAGCCATACTTTGGACATTTTTCTTGCGGGACGAACTCGAACGCCGAAGGAGAGCATGCGAACTTCTTAGTGTTTCAGTATACTGGTAAAATCACTGCTGTCTCCCTAGGTAAGAAGTTCAAAAGAACAACCCCTTTATCATCCCAAAAGACCGCACAAATGCTTTTTCCTGCTGACTCTTGAATTTCTTCTTACATGGAGATGTCGTGTGGCGCCACTCCATCGATTGCTGCGTGGATTCGGGCTGAGAATGTTGGATCCAGGTTTCATCTACCGTGAAATTTTGCGACAGGAAGCCTTCATTTCCTGTATCGTATCGGTGCCAAAGGCCAACGGTAACTATTTTCCTAGCCTTCATTGTGCATCTTTTATCACTGTGCATCCAACGAGCACAGAAATTCCAATAGCCAATCCCAGTCTTAAACTGTAACTCTGCAATTCGGAATAGTCTAGCCGTCAGTTGTTCCCGCGCTAATTTTGTATTACCATTTACAGGAAAACTTCGACCTAGAGTAAGGCATTTATTTTCCTTCAATGTCCACTATAAATCAGTGTTTAGCAAGACCTGATAACCGTCGCTAGCGACAAGCGCTTTTGACCCACGGTCTCTGGCAACAGTATGGGAGCGAACGGAACAAAAAGCAAAGCCTCACGTGTTGTCATCGCCACCAACCACACCAGTTCTTTACATAGCCTCAGTACAGTAGCCAGCTAACTAATCATTTAATTGCTGCACGCCTCATACAAATGAAACAAATCAGTAACGTCTGTTGTACCAGTTACATGCAGTTTCAATTAGCACACAGAATGTATAGCAGCACGGCCTTCTGTTACTGCAGTATTTAACCGTTTAATAAAAACGACAAAGTACAGATTCCTGAATGATACTGCAAGCTTCAATAAAATCCTAACATTCAACGAACGCATATCGGTGCACTAACTTATACAATTATTGCGTTCCAATACACATCGATTAACATAGAAACTGGCATTACGACCGAAGCTGGGAGGGAGGGGGGACAGAGACAGAGAACATGTCGATTTAAAGAATTGTTGCTAATTACCACAGTTCACAGTTCCATCCCTAATAAGTCTCCCTTTAATTTGAGTACAGGCTAACGCGAGAAGCAGGAGGCGTATCAGCCACAACGGCTCAGTCAGTAATATGAGAAACTAAGTACTAGACGAACCTGGCACGACTCCCGCCAGCGTCGTTAAGACCGGCTCTGAGGATTGTTCTGTCCATCAGAGTATAAAAAGATTGTTATTATAACCCTATGCCGATGTTAAGGTTTTATGTCCATCCATCTACACTCGTTCAAGGTGTGCTGTTTCAAGCACAGGTTCTTACAGCCTTATAGCACATTTTTTGCACAACCTGAAGCATGATGGTAAGATCGAGTCAATTCTGCTTCACTACCTGCATTGTTAATTTAATTCCGATTCCATTTGGTACTGGTAGATCTACAATGCAAGCTAGTAAATTTCATTTCGGTTCCTGTTCTATGAAAGAACACTACACTGCACATGAAATTCAAATCTGTTTTCACATAGTTTTGTATAAAGTGCTGGTCGTACAATAAATCTCATTACAATAAGAAACTTTCATCAGAGACATTTTCCGGGTAGTCTATATATAGCCTGAACGGTCTACTGTTGAACAGATACTGTGAATCAAAGTGCAAGTGATGATATATTCGCCAACGATACGCGCGCGCGCGCGTGTGTGTGTGTGTGTTAAAGCAAAGCCGTCGCTTTGCTCAGCGTCGTCGCAACACCATGAAGCAGCATGATGAAGTGGTAGTATTGCTCCACGCATTCTCACCCTTGGCATTAGAAGAATGTGAGCGTTAAGCCTCACGCCCCGGTTATCTCATCACCCAGTAAAGGAGCGCCGGTACCCCCTGGGTGCTACAAGGAGCGGGAATGGACATTTTGCTGCTACCGGGAATCGAACCACAATTCATCGATCGTTCAGACCTACTTCGTATCAATGGTCGAAGGATATACAACCAACAAGAAAAGGGGTAATACAGAACTATTAGATGTATATCATACATTATTTATATCAAGATACAGGCATATAGATTTGGTGATATTAAGAAACACATATTGTGTTTTCTGAATGTAAGATTAGCATCAAATTTGAAAACATATCAAGGTTAATGAGACATTCGCGTTCCTACAAATGTCCCCTCTCGCCCATGTGATTAACTTAGTAAACTATAAACGTAAATCTGAAGATATTATCTGTACGAATATCTTTCATTAACAAAGTACAGGAAGAGAACAAGAAGCAGAACTCACAGGTCTCAAAAGTACCACTAAAACCTGAAACTACCGTAAGAAAAGGTACAACTGTAGCCTTGTTTAGCTCCGTCATCAAAGTAATACCGCCAGCATAGCCCTGTAACTAATGTGTTACAATTCTGCCTTGTCCCATCTCTCCAAATGTTGCAGTTACGTAAGCGAAATGTTGTGCAATGCAATAAAATACGGAAAAGGGTGGGGGCGGAATCACGATTAACACGTGCCCAAACACAGGAAAATCCCGTGTTTCTACCACCCTCGCGCCCCCATTCTACCAACCGGTCATCGGGAGTCCACTTTACACACCACATGCGTTCTGAGTGGACCCTTAAATGACCATATGTAGAATTACAAACAAGAGAGTTGTAATCACTATGCGACTGTACCAGAAGAGACAACACAGTAGCCATTACCACAATTCATGTATGTCTTAATACGCAACACTGACACTCTTCATGTACGCCAAAACTACACGCCATTCGCCTGTCTGTGATATTTGATTAAGCAAGTGTCTGTGATATTTGATTAAGCATATGTCTGAAATGTTGTTTAAACCGATTTTCTTACACAATACGACTTTTCGACAGTCACAAGCCAGCATCTAGACACACACAAATTGTTAACAATCCAATGATTACAGTTGTAGTTTGGTGGAATACCAAACAATATGAGGTTCTCAAACGGGTGGACAGCTCTTCGTCCGAAATACCAGTTCCCTCTGCCATCTTACGCGACATCAGGCGACCGTAGCCTCAAAGACATCATGGCACGAATAACAATGGTATTCTATATCATGTGTTCCTGTAAACCCCATCCCGATGCCATATGACATGTGGGGAACATGAAGGTATAACTTTGGAGCGCTTTGCTCTTCGCTCTAAGCTGAAACGAGTGGCCAGCATCGTGCCCCCCCCTCCCCCCCCCCACACTAAATCAGTGACAGATCATACCTATGGATCAGAGTCTGGGTCGACACCGACTCCGAACGTCTTGACAAAGACGGGAGCCCCAAGAATCGAACCCAGTTTTCACGCAGTAACATTATTAAACACAAAATGGGTTTTTTTTTTCTGTACAATTCTGTCTGAAATATTTTTCATTCGAGAATTCAGCGAGATAGTACCATAAACGTAAATAGGTTTTCAGACAGAGTACCCTTTATTCTTTTTCAAATTCCAATCAAACTTGAATTTTCTCGACAGATTTTCGAAGAAAAAAAACTTTCAAATATAAAATTTCTTGAAAATCCATCGACAGCTGCGTTGTTCCATGCCGGCGAATAGACAGTCAGACAGACAGACAGACAGACACACACACAGACAGAAGGATAGTTATGACGACACTAATAGTCGCTGTTGAAATTTTGCGAACGCACCTAAAAAGTGTCGGAAGCAACTGTTCAGCAAAGTGAACGAGAGGCTGGTTGCGGTTGTGATTGTGGTTGTGTTAGTAGCGACGGAAGTAAAACCAGAATCAAAATCTTTATCGGCATATGTTAAGATAATCTTCTACACATTATGTGTTTTCCTCTTGAAACACAACTTGAAGTTTCTAATACCTTGAACAGGCCAGCTGACCATTCAATCTGCTCCGTATTGTGCCCTTTATTGGTACTTGACCTGTCTATGTGACACAGGTGGGAACCTAATTTACAACTACAAATAATAATGATCAGAGTCAGTCTTCACGGACGTAATGACCACTGTGTTACAATATTCAGCACATGCTCCAACAGACTTATTCAATCCAATAAACTAACATTCAGAAAAGGTCAAACCAGTGCACAATTTTCGTGTTTTTATATGATAATAGCCACTACAATACAAGCAGCACGCACTTCTATTATGTTCCATAAAACTTCTATGTCAAAAAAATGTTATGTTGTTTTAACAAATAACAGAATTTGTCTGATAGCGGGTCAGAGGGAATGTAAGAGCAGAAACATATACACGTACAAAATAGTTCCTCATGTTTCATTCAAAAACCCACGGATGTTACCTACAGAAATGGTTGGTAGTAATAGCTGTGGGGGGGGGGGACGCAGGAGGGGGTCTCCCCCCCCCCACACACACACAAACACTTAAAAACATAATTTATTGTAACTCTCACATGTGTGTGTGTGTGTATATATGGGCTCGTCTCGTCGTATTTACGTGTAGACCCACACCCCACCTTCCACCGCTTGGTTTACACGAGTTCGTTCATTTGCATACAACCGAGTGTTGACAGGCATGCAGCTGCACAATAAAACATCCCACACATGTATTCAGCAGCAGACGAATAAACAATGTTTCTATCCGATTGTTGGCTTGTTGGCTTCTAATTGTTGAGACAATACACAATACACAACAGTACAAGTTTCTAGTTGTGCGAATCCTGCATTTTACGAAAACTTGCGCCATTTTAAACTGCATCAGAATGCCTCAACGTTTTAAAACACGCTAGCCTAAACGCAAGATAACGACGAACAGCTACAACGTGTAATACTTCATTTTTACAGCTCGTAACCAGTAAGAAATTTAGCAGAAGAGTTGGGTAGGCGAAAAAGTACGTATTTCGAACATTCTAAGTTGTTCTGTTGGTATGTGTTTATAGAAGAGCAGTCCTACTACCATCAATGGCTTGAAAGGTCACTGGTTTGGCTATTCTCGTAAGGTCTTTTGTGGTTTGCAAGGTTCTGGGATGGGCAACCAGGAATATTTGGCGAAAAACAAACCTAATGCCATGCTTGGTTGCAGAAAGTCGCTAACATCTCTTAAACACCCACAAGAGCAACTGCGTCCATATACAGATTTTACTTTTTTATCTACTGTGAGTGCCGGTCCCAGTGGTCGCGCGGTCTAAGGCGTAGGTCTGCGGCCGCTCGCCTGCTGAGGTTGTGGGTTCGAATCCTACCGGGGGCATGGATGTTTGTCCGTTGTGAACGTTGTGTTTTGTCAGGTAGAGGTCTCTGCGACGAACTGATCACTCGTCCAGAGAAGTCCTACCGACCGTGAAGCGTCGTTGTGTGTGATCTATAAACCATGAGAATGAGGAGGCCATGGCCCACTGAGGGCTGTCGCGCCAAAAACAACAATCTATTGTGAGTGTGTAACATCTGGATTTTAAATTTGTGATTAGGCCTTACCTTAACAATAAATTATCTCAATTTTGTACATACCGTGCACTGCGTTCACAACTGTCCGTCTTCATTAAACCAGCGTTTAACCTTTTGACGCCTAATGTCAACTATAGTGGCCGTACCGCACCGCTAACCTCTAAAGTTGCATTTTATATATTTATTCAACAAATATAGGTACTGAATATTTTAAACATGTTATATACTCTCCGTTTTTTTTCTCTTCAAAAAGCAGTTTGTTTCATAATTGTAACGTATTTTGTTCCTGTATTATTCACATTTTATATACAGGGTGTGCTAAAATTAAAAAAATAATTCCGGCGCCAAAAGGTTAATGCGTCACTTCTCATACACCAGGTTACACTGTTACACTGTTACACTGTTTACCTACTACTCCGACGAGTTTCGGCGCTCGTCAGCGCTTCACTCATAAAACTTAAAGTTCGTGTGTTTAAGTGAAAAATAAATTTTAAGTATAACGATGTTCTAGAAATTGTACATCGGTGTGACGACTGCAGTATAGTCATTTGATGTGTTTGGGACCAATATCCGGAAAAGAAGCCGTGGGAAGACCTCGACTAAAATACTTAAAGCAAGCCGCCAGAATGGCTTGCAACAATTCCAGATGGAAACCTGCCAACCAATTAAAAGATAGTAGTAGTAGTAGTAGTAGTAGTAGTAGATGTGTTTCGATAATACCAAGTTAAGGGAGGACTCCCTGCGGATGGCGACGACTACCACCGAAACGAGTCGGAGTATTAGTTAAATAACGTAGCTTGGCATGTAAGAAGTGGAGTATTTAACAGTGGTTTGATGAAGAAAGATAACCGAAGAAAATTCACAAGGCTAGCTTCAATGGCTGCCAAGTTATTACCATCAAAACGCGAGGTACGCATAGATTGCACTCAACCGTCTTGGTTTACAACGCCCCCCCCCCCCAAGAGAGAGAGAGAGAGAGAGAGACCTTGCAGCTAGTTCCGCTCTCATTCGAAACGTTCGTTAAATCCGCCATGTTGAAGTCGCACGACAAACGAAAAGCCTGTTATTCCTAGTGGTATGATCTTCGAAATTTTAAGAATATCCCTCAACTCAGTTCAATGTTTGGGCGAAAAGGCAGCATGATTATACAAGGTGGGCCACGAAAACCTAGCCCGTGTCCGTAGAATAGCGTAAATACAGAAATTAATACAGTAGCCAAATGCTGAAAGGATATACTGTCACAGAAGATGTTGAAAGTGGTTGCCTCCTGCATCAATACACAGCTGCGCACGTCTAATCAAGTTGAGGCATACCCGATGTAACATTGTGATTCTGATGGCTGCAACTGCGTGGCTGATGTTGTGTCCTTCACTCCCTGTATCGTGTGCGAATTTGATTCGCACACGATACTTTTCAAGTGTCCCCAGAGAAAATCCCCCCCCCCCGCCGGAGGCGGAAGGGGGAGAAATCCGCACCCGATACAGAAACTGAAGGAGAACATCAGCCACGCAATTGCAACCATCAAAATCACTATGTCACATCCGGTATACCTCAACATGGTGACAGCACGACTGTTGACTAACTGTTCAAACACTCTACGCAATATACATACCAACGCCAGAGAAATTTTTCACAAGGAAACGTGCAAAAACGGAAGGTGGACTACTTTATCGCGGCCCACTCTGTATCTTAAGCCTGTATATTCTTATATGCGTACAGAGCTAAATATTCTAGGAATCACACCAGCAGAGACATACATGCTGTCCAACGTATAGCCACCTACCTCACTGTGCTGCACTATGAAAGAGAAACATTCAGAGCCCTGGGATCATGAGTTTTGTAACCAGGCAGCAGTGGCTCCTGTAACACTCACACAGACACAGGCACAGAGACACACGCAACTGTTCAGCTCCGGTGATCACTGGCAAACGATACACCTGACGACCTTGCCACCTCGTGATGCCCCCCCTCCCCACCAACCTCCAGGTGATTGGCTGGTTCCAGGGACTTAATAAAAAAAAGTAGTTTCCCGACCACTGGCTACGAAGGATGCAACACCTGTAAGCGACTAACAATAGTAGCGGGGTGAGGAGACATCCTTTGCTACTCCTACGCTCTTCTGCAATGCTTCCAATTCACTATTCATCCCGTTCCCCTTTTGTCCGGACTCCGGTCGCAAGGCTTGTACACACAGCACAGAAAATTCGCCCAGAAAATCACATTCCGAACAGGAATCCAATGCAGTCTTCAAGTGGTTCAAAACCACACAAACCGTATAGAGTGCGGACGCTCTAATCCATTCTCTAATTAAGATATTTCTTACCTATTCGGAATTCGAAATCACGATTTTCATTGGATGCCGCAGAATCTTCAATGTATTTCTTGAATTTAATTCGTGCATAACGTAGCGAAAAGGAGGCCACGTGCAGTCTGTAACAGCGACAGTGTGCAGCACAGTCGGGATAATGAGAAATATGGCTGCGATAAATTCTGCTTCCTTACTAACGGCCAAGGTGAAATGAGTATAAAGATGTCCTTGTGCTGAATCGAATAGGTACCGAGCCATAAATACGTATGGGGCGCTTATGTTATATCTACAAGCATTCGTGACCTCGGCAAAGCATTGAGAGTGGTCAGATTGACGCCCTGACAGCTATAACTCCGTAATTCTTTGGACAGGAGGCCTCACCCTTACCAATAACAACTGTTGGTGTCTAGCATGGAGCACCGTTTACCGAAAACTCTCCGATTCCACAGCGCTAAAAAGTAGCTTTGAAATTAATAAGAAAGGAAGTGTATCACTTAAAGACACTGTCAGAGAGTTAGATTACAGGCATGTATCGTTGGTGGTTGGCAAATGAAAGACGAGTATGGAACACTTACAGCACAATAGTACCGTGTACTAGTACGAAAACCTATCCTAATGCCACAAATGTTAGATCTTTAAAATATTATTATGCAGAACGTGTCTAATTTGTCTAGCTGCTAGTCTCATCGAAAGCGACTAGTTAACACGCACGCATACACACACACACACACATTTTGAATGCACGGCTGCTTTACTGCACTCTTAACTAAAAGACCGCCAGCAGTTGCCTGCCTACCCGCAAATTCTAAGTTGTGCAAAAGCCTATGCAGGACATATATTACACAAGTTACAGGACTACACATGTTTCATGCAGCTGGAAAGTAAATGTTTTTAGTCTCCTTTTAGCAAATGGACGTTGAGGAGCGAGGAGCTTCTTAATTAATTGTGTTCCTCGCCAAACTGGCAGAGTCTATCAAATCTGTAAGGCGATGGGGTGGTGCATGTAGCACTCATGGTAGGGAGGAGAAACGCACGCAGGGTTGTGGACGCAAAACGCAAGCAAATTGGCGAAGTAGACGAGGACGATAATATTAAAACGGACCTTAAATACTATAGGAATATGTGCCCTGGAAGCAACTAGTTCAGGATAGGGACTAATGGCAGGCTGTTGTGAAAATGGTAGTGAACCTTCGGGTCCATAAAATGCGGAAAGCTGCTTGACCAACTGAGACAATCTTCTCTTTATTCTCTTCCTTCTGCTTCTCCTCAAGCACTACAGTCCGTTGTGGCCCTTGGCTTCCAATACCATCTTCCTCCATTCCTTCACGTCTCTGGCCACCGTATGCCAGTTTCTTTTTCCCATGATCTTGAAATCCTCTTCAACCTCATTAGCCCATTGGCTGCAGCAGTTGCGTTACCTGCCACAGTGTGTATTCTTCTGATACCTTGCCTGGTTTCGAGAAATTTGCACTGCGCACTCTAAGCAACTGCATATTCTTACCCGTTCTTCATCTACTCTTTAGCGCGGCAACAGACTCGGGGCCCGTGGCTGTACCCCGGGAGAGAAAAGACCACAGTTTCAATAGAAGACGAGGCTGGACTGGACCCAGATTCGGTCTGGTTGCTTGGGAGAAGAAATAATCTCCTGTTCTTGCCAGGAATCGAGCCACGAACGCTTGGTGGTCCAGCCCAGACCAAAAAAAAACCTACCGCCGGTCTTCTTTAGGCTATGGTGACTTAAGAAATGTTTGAGACTTATAGTCGTTCGCAGAACAGTTTAAGAGCCCCAAATCGTAAAGAAAATAGCATCCTGTAACTCAACGGAAGAACTGCTCACTGCGGATTTTAGATGCTTTGAAGTGTAACAGGTTTCGCTAATCTTAACTGAGAGAATGAAGGAATCGTCAAAACAAGAGCTTGACATCTCCCATCATCGTTAAAACTAAAAAGATATATTTAAGATTACTGTACAGACTTGCACTAGTAGCTGGGTACAGGCGCTGAAAGCTTCACTTGTAGAAAACCACTTACCAAACAACATTAGACTCTCATTTGCACACATCCTACACAAAATATATTTCCGAAACACTGAGGATGTAATAAAGTAAAATGCTGACCTCGATACTCGTATCATGTCGCTCTTTCTCTCTCTCTCTCTTTCTCCTGACTGCACCAACCCGTAAATTTCACTTGCAACCGAGAGCCGCCACTGCCGGTGGCGCCAGAACATCAATTAAGCTAGTTCACAAAACTGAGTGATCCTGAAGCAAATCCTCATCTTAAACAATCTCCACGAACGTGTTGGAATTCAAAATAATCATAAGGATCACAATCAAATGGACTGGCTAAAGAGGCACTGAGTCTGGCTCGTGCTATGCAGACCCCCGGTCGAAACCTCGTTATGCGCCTCCTCCCTTAAAAGCATGGGTGTCCAACTGTAAAATGACAAAGTGCCACACCCGGTATTGTAGGCTGGTTTTCCGGCCGCACGTGGAAAAATAACGATAAATGGTGTACCTAAACTAAATTATTTTGCAATTTTTATATTTTATGCATAATTTACAAATACGGCCTCGGGCCACATAATACAAAACAGCGGGCCGCGTGTTCGAGACCTACGCTTAAATGGGATGCCGAATATTTTACACTAAAGAATCAGATTAATCCGGAGATGAAAGCAGAAACAGGCCAAACTGCTTCCGTAACAAATAACCACTTAGTCATCTTGAGTTCGAACCCCGGCCGACTTCCGTGATCTTCCTTAGTCCGCGAGCCGCCGGACTTATGTTTGTGGCCCGCAACTCTTTTCAAAACTCATAACTTACGCTACCCCATCAAACAAACGACAACTTTTTGAGTGGTCTGGCGAGTGTCGAACGCATACAGAATTTCGCCTGAAAGATTTAAGTATTAACAGGGTTTGTACGTATTGCACGGGCTAACATATTTTGTAGGAAATTTTGCAGAAGGGGAAGTGAGGAAAGTACGGAGTTGCACGCTCCACCCACCCCTTGCTCTAATAATAGAAGTATAACCCTATTTCAGTCACAATTTTATGTAATAAATGTGATATATTTATTTAAAAATATCAGTGACAAAGAAAATGGCACCCATCCCATTGACCTTATCTGTCATTCTTCAAAGATAATGGAAAACTTACAGTGAAATTATAATTCTTGAATATTAATTTTCTTGCAACAATACTGATAATGAATTATTTTAGTCCCTTTACCACTTCACATAAAGTAAACTTCCCTTGAAAAAAATACACTTTCATTGTCAATAACTGGTTTCCAGCCTTCGCCGGCTTTACAGGTTACCCAGTGACCCGTGTGCCTCAAACGATTGCTCTACACTGGTTTAAAGTAATTTTTATGTTAGGGTTAATTTGTTTTGTTGTTGGTAAAGTACTTCTGTAAGTCCACCAATATTTCTCCTTACATTCAACAATCCTGCCGTATGGGCTGGGCTGAAGACCAATTTAAATTCATTAGCTATATCAGTTGCAAGGGAATTGTACCTGAAATCCTGTGCGGTGGGTTATGCAGTCCTTGAAAAGCAAATCGTTCATCCTCTGGTCAAGAAATTTGCATGTTATGAAACTGAAAATTCATTACCGCTTTCAAAAGAGCCCACCACTTGTCCCTGTCATGAGCCAAATCAATAGCGTCGATGACCTGCCAATCGATGTTTTAAGATCCGTTGCCATATTGCCCTCCCACAGAAGCTTTGGTGTTCTAACCATATGTGGGAGCTTATGTAATTATTTGTAACTATTAGTCATAATTAATAATAATAATAATAATAATAATTATTATTATTATTATTATTATTGAATTTACAAAAGCTACTCTGAACAAAGAAATACAGCTCCAGGTTTTTGCTACGAGATATCTGAAAGATACAAATATTCTCCGGCAAGCCATGTCACTATTGCACGCAGTGTGCTGGTTCTGGTTCATGTCCATACAATCGGCCCAGCTTCTCCGCTGGGTTCCCCTTCCTTCTCGCGCTGGTATTCAATGAGTCTTTAATCATGACAACTTGCGGTTTGATACTGAACACATTCCACCCCAAACCAGAACCAGAAACCCGACAAGTTTAATAAAAGAATCAAGTGTTTTTATGATACTTTACTACAAAACTCCCAAGTGCGAGAAGGTGTTATTCGACTCTTTTGGAATTCTCCTGTTTCTTGTATATCACATGTTTCAACACATCCCCAGTTTCCCTTAGTTCATCTTCTAGAGTTTTTGATAATGGCGGCATTTCCCTTCGCCATTCAGTAATAAAGTGGATCAACTTGGTAGCACGTCAGCCTATTTCCAGCGCCTCTACCTACATTGAACGTATGTTCAGCGAGGGAAGAAAATCTTGGTTCTGAGAGTTCGAATGACCCAAGAGACAGCAGTCACCGTGGTCAGTATGACGCACTGTTACTGCGATGGTAGTGCGGTAACCGGTATGACGCACTGTTACTGCGATGGTACCGCAGTAACCGGCATGACGCAATGTTATTGCGATGGTACTGCAGTGACCGGCATGACGCACTGTTACTGCGATGGTACTGCGGTGACCGGCATGACGCACTGTTACTGCGATGGTACTGCAGTGATCGACATTACGCAATATTACTGCGATGGTACTGCAATGACCGGCATGACGACTGTTACTGCGATGGTACTGCGGTGATCGGCATGACGCAATGTTACTGCGATGGTACTGCAGTGATCGACATGACGCAATGTTACTGCGATGGTACGGCAGTGACCGGCATGACGACTGTTACTGCGATGGTACTGCAGTGACCGGCATGACGCACTGTCACTGCGATGGTACTGCGGTGACCGCCATGATGAAATGTTACTGCGATGATACTGCGGTGGCCGGCATGGCATATTCAGTACACAAATTCCGAGTTACCCTTCACATGTTCACATGTACGAAGAGCAAAGAATCTTCAAACTCGAGATGTCAATATGTTAAATAACTTAAATGAGACTATAATGTAGACGCAGTGACAAGTTTGATTAAATGAGTTTGCTGAGCTCAAGCAGTGCCTAATGGTCCGAGCAACACAATCGAGCACTCAGATTCTGTTAGTTGTCTGAAGCATTCAAGCCATGAGCTGGCGACAAGCATTCAACGCGCGTTACCAAATTCGAAAAGAAAAAGTTAAGTGTCCGACTGATCAGCATTCTCATATGGGCCATACGCAACGCAGTGCTGATCTGGCAGACCTCATGCTTGGAGGGGTGGGCACTCAAATGAAGTGCGCCCTCCCTGGGATTCGAACTAGACCTCAGCTAGAGCGTAGGAGCACAGTGAAAAATATGTTTTCTTTCAACTTCCACCATCACGCCTGCCACCATTCTTTCTTCCCACTGCGTGTAGTTTAGGTTCGCTAGAAGGATGACATGTGTATAAAAACTCTGGAAGATTCTGAAGACCTAACAGGCGTAATATTCCAGTATCTGAAGAAAATGACGAAAGCGTTGAAGAGCTGTCAGGATAGCCGCTGTCCCTGCCGAGATTCGAAACGGAAGCCCGCTGAATGTACGTCAACAGCGTTACCGCTACGAGCTACTCGGTCGCTCCAGGGTCTATAAAATCCACACTAAGAGCAACACTAATTAGGTTACATATGTGTAAAAATAACGCATCAGTGCAACCCGAAGTCACATGACCGTTGCCGAGTCAAGGAACAGGGAAATGCGTTTCTTATTCTTCTTGTCTATCGCGCTATAGTCGGGCCATAACGTCCTCGGTTGCAGCGCTTTATCTAAATTTTTATGCAGGCTAGCGGCACGAACCCTTGGGGAAATGAAACCCGACCAACCACCATCACAGAGCGTAGAATAACAGCCATTCCCCTCGCTCGAGATCCTAATCGTGTTCGGGCGACCCAAAAAGCAAGGCGACATCGGGATCGGCCAGGGATATCATACATTTATGTTACGCTTATTTAAGTCCGTTACATAACCACGCTTACACTAGCAATAAATCCAAAACTTGTTAAGTTGGAACACAAATTACAAGAGTCTACTTCACACAGACGCGCGATTTATTTCTGGTAATGTATTTTGCTTAAGTTGTTACTTTTTTTTCTGGAGAGGTCCCACAAATCTAAACTGTCTCCCTCCCCACAAGCTTGAGAGTATGCCAAAGAGAGGATACTAATACACTTCCGTGGTCAGTTGTCACAGAGGGGCCTAATAAACATGAAACCACACAAAGAAAGATCAAGAAATGTAAAAGTGAAGAGAAAACTGAGAATGTTCCTTGTAATTTTAATCGAAATTATCGATTCTGCAGTTTATGTGCTATTAGTAGAAAGAGTTATATCCCCAGATTACGGGTCCAGTTTAAGTCTAAAACCAGTACTCAAGGTACAGTCTTCCAAGGAAAATGCAGTTATTCGTATGATCTTGAAATTCCCGCAACATTCACTACCAACATAAAAGCCTGCTAAAATGTAATATAAAATGTATATAATACATATATATATTACATTTTAGCTTATATTCAACACAACGGGGCTGTCTCGCCTGAAAATTACAAAGCCTGCTGCTGGACTCTGTCCTAATCCACTTGAATTCCAGTCACAGTCGTTAAATACACACATTTTTTTAATGTAATATCACCCAATTAACATTTGCGCGTTCCATGCGTACTACATAACCTGCTTACCATAATATTTTACCAAACCAAAGTTAGATAGTTTTCATGTCACCATATGAATGCACCATGCCGTACAATCACCAGTAGGCTACTGTGTTCTCTGACAGTCATCACAATACACTAGCTAGTATTCAAGCTTAGAATTCGTAGGTATCGGCTTCAGATCTTCGCCCTGCGATCGGGTAACCTAAATTCTTCCACCGCAGTTCCAAAACTGTACATCAAATTAATCACAATCTCGTCATTTTACACTTTCTAAAACTTGTTATTCACTAATAATCCTTTAATTCGAAGCTAAATTCTCTGAGCTCCTGACGGCGCCATCATATAAACCGTAAGTAAATAAACAAATTAATAAATATTGGCTGTTAAACGTACGTGGCAAGTAAACCCAGTCCAAGGCATACCCCTGCCAACTGGATACCTCGCCAATGAACGGTTTTATGCCCTTACGTGGAATGATTACCTACAGCGAGGCACCACTGACAGCGACAGTGTTGGCCTACATTTAGCATGGGGTTAGTGTCGTATCATGTTGAAATAAAATGACAAAGAAACACTCAGTTCAGGATTTGCAGTGACCTCCTACAGCAGTCTCCGTTATGTTACCGTTTTCTACATTAAGCAACTTGAAATAGACCCGGTAGGTTATGTTAACCTAAATTAACCTCAAAGATATACGCTTCCATCTTAGTTATTCCAGAGATACTTGGCTTCAGAGCAATGACCATTATAAACGATTTATAGTTTAGCATCTGGAAGATCAGCGATTCAAACTACTGGCGCCGTCTGTCAACAGGTGAAGCCAAAAGTCTGCGACTTTTCAACAAGATAAATTATATGCTACCAGGGAAATACATGGAAAAAAAGATACTTTTCCGTAAAGAGAGCCCATGATACACATGATTAGCCTTCATTTGCTTGTGTCCAGCAAGTTCGAGTCTGATTAATAGAAACCTATGGAAAATGGTCTAGAATGCAATCTAAGTCACAAATACTTCTCGTACTGCTACTTTTGCATCTTTACAAGAGTTTCCATCTGCACAACATGATTTGTGGTGTAACTAAAGAAAAATGTGTCTGTCGACGGTTTGGAACAATTACCTTCAATATTATTTTCGCCACTGTCAATCATCTTCGGTATTTTTCAAGTAGAGCGTTTCAGAAACCGGATATGTCCTATTGATCCAGACTAACTACGTCCAGTGGGCCGAACTGAGCACGAAACGTGGCTCCTTTACACGTGACAACAGAAACGCACCCTGTTTCTGAAGCGTTAGATATTAAAAAACTATTTTTATGTACAAGTACCAGAATTACATTCGCCGTTAATATACAGCACACTGCACTACTCTGAATATAATCATTATATCCTCTGAAAGGTACAGTTTGAGACGTCATTGAAAATATATTGGCTGTATCATTCACTCTTGGCTCCTTCATCAGGTGTTTGCGCACAGCAGCAGACAATGAAGGCACAACAACTCCACTGCGACACGCAATGTCCACTACAGACCCCATGTGCTGCATTCGTCTTCTCAAGTCCTATTCGAGACTAAACCTGCGGCCGCATGGATGATGGAAGGCAAATCTGACCACATTCTGAGATAATTTCTGTATAGGGCATTAGTATTTGTATTCGTTTATCTGAGTTGTTTTGTTACAGTAAAGCCTTGCGAAAGACCACCGCCACCCAGTAAATAGGAGGCTGGGTGAACCTCACAGCCAGACTGGAAGCTTTGGAGAGGAGACATTCTAATGCCCCTACCGAGAATCGAACCATGCTTCCTCGGAAGTCCACCCCGTTATCTAGTCAGGACACCCACTACCCTATTAGCATATTTAAATAAGAAATTCTACGAACTGCCCTTAAATAGCTCCCATCTGTAGGCCCATACAACGGCTAAATAAAACAATTAATTAATAACAATTATTCAAATTCAATAATGGGCTATTTTAGCAGTTTATCTAAGGGTAAAGCAGCCACAGTGTAAAACTGACCACTCACCTATAACTCACCGAGATTATGAATGACCGGAGCCATGCCTCAAATCCCCTTGTGCCAAGGGACAATGATATTTTTCAGGGAATAATTGTCACTAGGATATAAAAATCCCCATCACTTCTCATTTTCACTGATAACCCCGGAGACTGTCAGTCGTCATCATTCTAACGTATTATTTACTGTCCTTAGAACGAGTTACAGTCTAAAGCAACTCCAACGTCAAATGAGTAGCGCGAATAGTACAGTACAGTCGTCGCTAACAAACACAAGCACAAACGCAGATTTTGTGTGGAAGTTATGTTGTTTTATATCACACAAATAAGTGACTTCAACAACAGTAACAACAACAAAACAGCATATTGTTCAAGGATGTATCATGACAAAACTAGCTCAGTTTTACCGTAAGTAGCAAACACAAATCAGGAAGACGTATTACGCTTGGCCGTGGTAGGAAATTAAAGCATCGAGGTGGTGTGGCCAGCACTGACATACACACAGAAAGGAATACAGTGACATTACAAGCCTGTGCAGATCTGACTTGAACGGGTTAACTCAGTAAGTGGAATAACGCGGGACTAGTCCATTCTCACGGGCCTCAAAGAAGCGAATTTTCCTTTAGGACTCCCTTTGTGTCATTAATAGACTTCATCCACGTATTTCCATATTCAGAAGCAAAAGCAACAATTAACAGCCTTAGTAGTTGAAAATGTCAGTAAGTTTTCAAACTATTAGCCCGCAGAGAGGCTCAGGAAATTGCTCAACGAGGTACGGCACATGAAGCGTATTTTAGACACCACACGATTAATAAATACGTGGGGCCTATTAAATTATTTCGAAAAGAGACATATGCCCCTCTCTCACCAAAATATTTTTTTTGTGCAGTGCCGATTATTTATTATGAAAAGAAGTTAAAGAGAAATAGAGGTTTGGAAAACAGACACAAATTTGTTAGCTGGCGAATAAATATTATTCCTCTAAAGTTTCAAAGTTTACACAATTGGGCAAAAATAAATAAACGCTAAATATCGAAAGTGGAGAAAATTACACGAAACTACAGTTTCCATACTTACACTCTCGTAATATTTTCAAACAGCCATTAGCCTAAACCTCCCTCCCTAGCAGTCAGCCTCTAGTTTTCATTGTAAGCAAATCACACGTATTGCAGCCGGAATCTGCGTCAGGGATGAACAAACTATGGACAGGATAAAAGTTCGACAAACAACTGAAATCCGTGCCCAGAGGAAGCTAAAGTAAAAATAATAAACAAATATTAAACGACCGAAATCGACGCATTCTGCGGTTCTGTTTACTAAAAAATTTCTACAGGAATACTAAAGCAGTGAGGCGAAGTACTGGAAAATGGGTTCTGAATTTCTTAATGTTATAACAATTCTAACAACAACAACAATAAAAATTAATTGAATTGCGTCGCTGTCCACATACGTTATTATGTAACTCATTTATTGTCGTTTGTCAGAGAAACCAGTGGTTTGCAATTATAGATGAGCTACTACGTACGATATCTTTTTCCAATCATATGTGAGAGAAAATATTAGTCTATAAAGAAACGTCTGCTTTTTCGGAATTCATTTTTATTTTCAGCTATAAATTTGAAATGGAGACAAGTTCATTTCCTGTAGCATATTTGCCTAGCATTATTTTAGAAATAAATGAAAATAGAGAATATTGCACGTCTAGATGTTTATAAAACAAAGAACCTATCACAAAGTGATTACCAGCCTTCTCTCCTGGTAAAATACGTTTAAAAAATCTGCATCTTGATTTCCTGCTGGATTCCGTGATTAATTCCAACAGGTAATCAAAAGTGGATGGAATCATACGCGTAAAGCTCTGCAATTTATTCTCGTCTCTTCTAAGAATTAGCAAACAACTTTGTGCGAACTCCCCTACTCGCTTGAGAGAATGCAGCCATTATTTTCTCTTATTTCTTGCACCCACTGGTAATAACCACTCCCACAGCGCAAGCACTACAGTATCCTCATTATGTGACATCTCGATTCACGCTGGCTTTATTTCACCTTGACTTTCTATTCAAAAATATCAGGTAGTTGTAAAAGTTATGACTGCCGGTGGAAGTGGAAGGAGACGACGAACCTCTGCGTGGGAAATCCTGGTTTAGAGGAAGCGATGTTTCTACAACAACGCTGTGGTCAGAAACCTCCCCAAGGAAAAGGCAGGACTTACGAACCCAAGGAAGTGACCGAGATGATGGGGGAAACGAGGGACGTCAGGCCCATTGAGTGATCAAGGTCTAAACACCGACGATGAGACAACACCGAGAGGGCGGACTTGGTACGTAACACACTGACAACCTACTCAATTATTACACCAACCACTGCACATATATAAAATTTATAAAATTTACACATTAAAACATTAAAAACGCTCCGACATGTTTCGGCCCTAAGAGCATCCTCAGGGAGCTATATCGTCCTTGCTAAAGTCATACTAGAAATAGTCCCAGATTTATTTCGTTGTACAAGTTGGGTGTTGTGGCAGCATGCTGCCACAACACCATCCTTTAGCAAGGAATATACTGTAAAGCTCCCTGATGATGGTTTTAGGACCGAAACATGTCGGAGCGTTTTTAATGTTATAATGTGTAAATTTTATAAATTTTATATATGTGCATTGGTTGGTGTAATAATTGAGTAACTCGACAACATGCATGCTGTAACAAAAAAAAAACACTGACAACCATTTCACATACACGTTATAATAAACAATTTTATTTATCAATAAATTAATAACCTCCTACATACACACATTTCTTGTATTTCAGAATGGTGATACAGCACACACAGCACATGAACTCTTCTTACCCACGTAAATTTAGCACATATAATTTTATCTGTATTTTATATTTTAACATATATTATGAATGACATATTTGAAACTTAATACTTTATAATCGTACTCTGGCTTGGTTGTGTTTGTAATACATCCTTCTAAAAACAACTCCCTGAAGATGGCCAGAAAAGGTGACATAAACAAGTAAGAGGTTTACAACGATTATAATGTAATAAATTAATATATTTTAATATGCACGTGTTGGTTTTATTCACATACTGAAGCATTCGTGTATGGTCATGAAATATTTAAAATTTTCTAAAACTTAATTTTTGCTGGAGAATGCTGCGGAGAGTAAGATGAATTTTTAATTCGTTCAAAACCTAAATACACCGCGGGTAAACCGCTCCTTGTTTCAGAAGACAGTCTGCTTCAGCAACATTGGTTTCAAGCAAGTCAACTAACACGCAATACGAAAACGGATAAGCCAACAATCGGAAGGTCCGTTACGCAGACAGCATTAAAAATAGAAAGGGCAGCGAATGTGGTAAAGTTGTAAGGCTCTTTCATTATGAGAAACAAAGGGAAATGTTAGAAAGGGGAGCTAGTGAATAAGCATGTTATGTATCCACATTTCCGTTGCTGGAAGATAATCTTAGACAGGCGTAAAAAGACTTCTCGCTGCTTTCTGCCAAATTTAACCCTTTAAACGCCGAGTTAAATCCCATCTGCCATCTGCTGGCATTATTAGGAGCTCACCATATTCTCCAAGTAAGTAGGATAAGGGTTAAGTCGCAAGTCAATTACAGCTAAGAAGTTCCGTCTTATTTACACTGTTCACTCCGTGCAGTATCGAAAACTAATTCAAAGCATTACACCAACAAATTGCACAAAATTGTTCCTTACACATTCATATAGTATCCTTCGATACTACAGTGTGTCCCACTCGCTACCGAACCCGGCATTTCTTTAATAATTCCAACACCAATGAAGATATTGCAACGAAATTTGAACAGGAGTACGTTCGTTGTGTGAGAAATGAAGAGGAATGTGTCTGTAGTCCGCTTCAAATTTCGTTGCAATATCCTCATTAGTGGTAAAAT
>Ga0123352_10003326_pt1 | contig 23164 bp, 13 predicted proteins | sample TergutLab28metaG_FD_89700 | JGI IMG/M metagenome (GOLD analysis project Ga0123352, IMG submission 89700) | Labiotermes labralis P1 segment gut microbial communities from Petit-Saut dam, French Guiana - Lab288 P1 | ecosystem: Host-associated > Arthropoda: Insects > Digestive system > Gut ...
ATAATAATAATAATAATAATAATAATAATAATAATAATAATCAAGAGCAGCACGAAGACGACGACAACAACAACATCAAGAGCAACAAATCTGTACATAGTGTTTACAGTGCCGTGTTCGGTCTGATATTAAAATAGTTGCCAACTTATCTGTAGGTCTGTAAAAAATGGGGCAGGAATTTAGGCTGTATGAGTTCTCCTCAAGTGTTTCTTGTTAACCATTCTACAGGTAAAGTGAAAGTGAAGATGCGAGTTTTGAAGTTCTTACAGCGTGTTGATGTCAATTCTAGTATTCTGTAAGGTTACTTTGCTTTGGTGGGATTGGGTTTCGTGGCGTTTTAAAGGATCTTTGTGTATTCGGCTTCAGGTTTAAGTAATCCAAGAAGAAAGCCGCTCTGCGCTGAAGATAGCACCACAAATGAAGGCATGCGGAGTTCATCTCGAGTTCCACACCTCCTGACCACTGAAATATATGGAGAAAAGTGGTCAGCTTTAGACTTTGGCTGTTTTAAACTTGGAGAAACAGCCTCCTATATTCATGGAAATTAATCATACTTACATTACACACGACACTACGCGCTGTGTAACTTTCGCTAATGTAATGTTGCCTCTATTATGTCACCTGAACACCAGTATTTCAAGACGCACACACTCAAGGAATCCTACTCCCTTGGACGACACGTCTTGAAGGACTTTGCCTCACCAAAAAATGACACAATCTGAGGTCGTAACCTATCAAATTTGACTTATTCTGAGACAAACCCGACGCCAACATTTCTTCTCTATAATCATATGTGATTATTCTATTCCTATTTACAACAAGGAAGCACGTATATCTATAGTTTTTTTAAGCAGTGTTCCTAGAGGGGCCGATTTCCCACGCCAAGATGAACAAGATATGAGGTTTCATTGAAATCACGTATTTGACAGGCTGATCAAACATGTAGGAACTGAAGTACTGGACTTACTGCTGTACGACGAGAGAATACACTGCGTGTACAGCTACAGTGCAGATTGCTAACATCACATCACGATCCAAGCATTCAAGGATGGAATCGAAATATTCTAAAATACAATTCACTGTGACAAGAACAAACATGTTTGAACATAACCATACAAAACACAGGTTATTCAGAAGCACAAATAAGAAACAACATCAAAATCACATACCTACGTCTCCAATGATGATCAGTAACGTTTCATGATAATGACTAACACTTCGTCAAAAAACAGACTTCCGTATTGACATCCATACGAGAGGTAAGTGTTCTGAGAACAAGTGGTTTGACATGTAGACTATCTCAAATGCAATCATAAGAAAAAAGTTTCAGTTACGTTTCTAATTACTTGTATGGAATGTCTACAGAACGTATTAGCCGTTCATTAGGGAAGTGGAAGCCAATGTTACAGAAGTTCAGAGCATATAATTTTTAAATAAGTACCGTTGAGGGGTAAAAAACTTGTGAGAAATGAATTGGATTGAATGTGGTTAAAGGACTCGTGGCTTAATTTCAGGAAATACATTGACATCTGTCTAGAGAAAATGATAAAAATCACCATAAAACATACTTCTGGACGAGACTGGATTTGGCATATTTACAAAAACTAAGATAACAACTTAAAAGTCACGGCCATTCTTGTTAGGATAATTTCCATAGATTATTTAAAAGCGGTTAATTTCTTTTCACTCTGTATCTCACACATTCTATTACCATGGGTTAATAACAAACTGGTAAGTTATGTTAGGGAAGTTATCGCTATTTGCTGCCAGAATCGTCAAGAACATGAAAGAACTGTGTGGCAAAATGGAGATGTTCTTACTCGTACAAGAGTTGGTACATATATTTACCACTGAGCTTTAAAAGTGTCTATGCTTGAAATATCTTCGTAAGCAGTGGTGTACTAAGCAAAGACAAACAAAAGACGGCTTGAAATGTTAACTGTTCCGTTAACCGGGTAGTCAGCGCACTCGTAAACTCAGATTTACGACGCTCTACATGCATCTACTTTACAGTAGGGTTGACTTTAATTAAAATTCACGCAGCTGTACCAAGCAGTAGAACATACACTGCGACAAGCAGAACTGCGAATGTGCACTGTTCGGTGACGCGAGAGCGTAAATAAATCAAGGCAGACTTTAATGTCAATGAGGAGATGTGTAGAAAAACCACTTGTTCCCTACGAACATCAAGTTGCAGTGTTATTAATTCTTGTTCCTGTGACTTGCTTCGGCGTGATTAGTTTATAGCTACATGTTCTTCGTTAATTTTGTCCTGTCAGACTGGATTTATTTTGACTGTGTTGGAGGAGGTCTCACCTACACAGGTGGAAGTTTCTTCCAGTGTCCAATATAACCATTAGAACTGAGGCGACACTCTGCGGCCCATTGTGTACAGCCTTTGGAATTATAGAGTAATAACGCAGGAAGTACTTCCCTTATACTATCAGGATTATCACAAATAGAATTAATGTTTTTTGACATCACAATGTAAATGCAGATATATTAAACAAGTTAGAAAACATCTGTATTTCTCACCAAATGCAATTCCTGTGATTCAAATGATGGAAAATAAGATGAATGGGGCATGTGGCCTATATTGGGAAGAAGAAAAATGCATACAGGCCGTTCGTGGGACAACCCTCAAGGGCAGCTTGAAAGACCTACGGTAAGGGTACAAGAGAGACCATTATTAATATGAATTTTAAAGAAACAGCCTGAGATGGCGTAAAATTGAAAGAATGCTTCAGGGGAGGGACCAGTGGCGAACTGTTGTGAACGCGGCAATGAAATGACAGTCTTTTTTTTTACCAACTTGATGCACAAATTCTTTATTTTAATGCATTTATTAGCACTACTGTGCTCATCTTCAGGAGGAGAATTGTATTAACACAGCATCTGCTATCGTCACTCTCTTTGGGTGACTATTCAGTACACAGGTTACGAGATTCAGTCCTCTCGTAACCTGTGTACTGAACAGTCACCCAACGAGAGTGACGATACCAGATGTTGTGTTAATACACTTGTCCTCCTGAAGATGAGCACAGAAATGCTCGAAACATGTAGAGAAATGTAATAAGTGTATTAAAATAAAGGATTTGTGCATCAAGTTGGTAAAAAACACTATCATTATATTAGGATGAACGGTCAACAAAACGTAAAAAAATGACAATGAAAATTCGGTTCCATAAAATGCAGGGTTTTCCTGACCAACTGAGGAAATGGCAGCTTCTCAAGAAGGACTCTACTCCTCTGATTTGGTACGAACAGGTGGTGGTGCACATATTAAGATGTAACTGACAGTCTTCCGAAACGTCGGCACATAAAATTCAGACGCCAGAGAATCACCCAAATGAAGAAAACAATAACAGAAATTGCATTTAATTATGAATATGAAACTCTATACTTTGAAAGTAAAGAACATCTGGGCGAAGTCTGTTTTCTTTGTCAGGGGGTGTACTATTTGTAATTTACACTTAGGTTTGGCAGGTTTTTCTCTTTACTAATATGAATATAGCTTAAGGCCCAGTGGCGCACTGTTGTGAAAACTGGAATATAAACTCTTGCGTTCCATAAATTGTAATTTCTTAGTTAGCTGATAAACTTCTAGGTTTCCAATAGATAGTTTACTGCAGGCAGTTAATTACTTTCATACTTGGCGGTTTACCCACGAGATAGGCGCAGAAAATCACATTGCTTTTTCACGTAAAGCATCCGTTCTTTATTCCGAATTCAACCAAAATCAATAGTGTCGGTACACACACACACACACACACACATATATATATATATATCCCCAGAGGTAAAACTTAACGAAAAGGCGTTCAGCAGTTATGAAGCTCTTATATGCATAAAGAGAGAAAAATATAGCCAAAATAGGCACAATTTTGCAAATCCTCGTGGCGAAGGCGCAAAATGGGCGAGTCGCAAAGAGTCGATAAGTGAAAGTCTACTAACTTGGCTGTTGTTATATATAACATTGAAAATTTACAGCGTGAATAATATATTTTGCGTATACGAAACCGAAGTTATTGTAATCTGCATGCAACTTCCGAAAGCGAATTTTTAATTTAACACTTTCAGTTTGTTTCGAATTTAATCCATTGGAGATAATAAATAATTATAGTACCACGGATCGTAAAACAATGTTCACAAAGCTAGATCTGTTATACTGTACATAAATTATTTTCCTCCAATATCTATATTATTCGTGACATTCAAACAAATTTCACATGAGAATAATATAAAATGCTTAAAATAAAATTTTAATGCGGAACGAATCCGCATGATTTATTGCTGAAAGTACGGAATAAAAAATTGTCCTGGGGGTTTGGATGGGATGTTGTTGGGAAAAATTCATTTTGGTCTGTAAGAAACTCAGACTGAATGTAAAATTTTCGTCACATATGAACCATGGCACAAGGAAACATAAGGGAACTGCTGTGTAACCTATAGACCTAACGTTATTTATTTCTTTACTGCCCAATAGTAAGTTCGAATTATCGGACAGTTAGAGAATAATAAATTGACAGGGATATTGGGGTAAGTGGTCTTCTCCTAATTCGAGATACTATTCATGCTTTTGCGTGAAGCGACTTAGAAAAACAACAAAAAGCTTGGTAAGGTAGCACTTCCACAGGCCGAGATTTTAAAAGTTGACTGTTAATTTCGCTGGACGTAATATTAAAACCTACAATGACAGAAGTGTCTTCAAGGTTAAATTTATTTTTCTCATAGCTCTACAACTCTAGTGGGTCTATGCCTCCTCATTGTTGAGGTTCCAAGTTACACTCACTTAGACTCACCATACTCAGTAAGACTTTTCTGGACGAATGATCAGCCCGTCGCAGAGAAATCTGCCCCCAAAACACACATTGCGCAAAAGAGACAGACATCCATTCCCCGACGGGATTTGATCCCGCAATTCTAGCAAGCAAGTAGCCACAGCCCCAAGCCTTAGACGGCGCGGCCACCGGGATCGACCATCAAGGCCAATTAATAATGAGAATCTTACAACGTATAAATTCCAAACCAGCGAAACAATATATATTCTTACTCTCGTTTGCACCCATACTGCAGTTCAGACGAAGCACCGCAGAAAAACCTCGGACTCTCAAGGCTGTAAGTAGTGGCTTTTAGCGGAGTGAAGTCGCTCTTACCAAGCCGCAAAGAAGTGGAGTTTAAAACTGAGTCTCTTTTTTCTTCTTATTTATTTCCTTGATGAAAAACGTTGAAACTTGTTTCGGCTTGTGCTCTAACCCTAATATTATTCTGTTTAAAACAAAAAGACTAGCACACAATCTTATTACACACGCTATAGCTGTGCCGCAATACAAAGAGCCTCTGCCAGACGCTAAGCTGATACTATGCTCAGACCTAAACTTATAAACGACCAATTTAAGAATATTAAGCACTCCGAAAAATGGGCGCTAAAGTGTGAGTCGTCTTGCAATTAACTTAATGTAGGTAGTAAGGAAAACTGCTGTTAAACGACGCCACATACTTCATACCGACCATACCGTCGTGGTGCATGTATAAGCAAGCTATTTTGAATAATGCGATTTGGAACAGAATTGTTAAAAGACACGCATCCAGTATTGCTTGCCTCCTTTGGATAGCAGAAATTAAGGAAGCAGCATCTAAGTATATAAGTACTTTGAAGGTACACAGCGATCCTTAAAGTTCGGAATTATCGCGCGAGCAAATTTTTGTACAGGAAAACACAAAATGCCGTTAAGATCTAAAAGGTTATGTAATTGTTTCATATTTCGGAGGAATACTACTTTATAGCTCGTTGGATTTGACGCAACTGACGTATAACAATTCCTCTTACGCGAAACGTATGCCATCGTCAAGTCTTCGTTAATCTGCATTAATTTCACCGTCGTAACCTAACCATATTCACTGCACATTATAAATTTTGATGTTTTGCAGAGCGTTCATCTCAGTATATTTATCTTAGTAATTAACCAACTTACTTACTTACTTACTCCATGGTGCAGAGTCCTTCTTGAGAAGCTAACTGGTTTGCAGTTAGTCAAAAAATTCCCCGCATTTCACAGAACCCGAAGGTTCATTACCGCACTCACAAGCCTCCGCCACCTGTCCCTATCCTGGGCCAGCCCAATCCAGTCCATATACCCACAACCCACCTCCTGGAGATCCAGCCTAATATTATCCACCCATCTACGCCTAGGTCTCCCCAGCGGTCTCCTTCCCTCCGGTTACCCCACCAAGATCCTATACACCTCCCTCTCCTCACCCATACGCGCCACATGCCCAGCCCATCTCATTCTTCTCCATTTTATCACCCTCACAATATTGGGTGAGGAGTACAGATCATTTAGCTCGTCGTTATGCAGTCTCCTCCATTCCCCCGTTACCTCGTCTCTCCTGGGTCCAAATATTCTCAACACCATATTCTCAAACACCCTCAGCTTCCTTTCCTCCCTCAATGTCAGCGACCAAGTTTCACACCCATACAAAACAACCGGCAAAATTATAGTTCTATATATTTTAATCTTTAAATTTTTGGATAGCAACCTCCAACTTGATGCACAACATTTTTGTTTCACAATAAGTTCGCACCGGACGGCCACCTACAGGTGTGATGATACCAGAGGCTGCATAATACAATTTTGACCTCCTGATAATGAGCACATGTGCTCGAAACATGTAGAGGCATGAAATAAACTTATTGTAAAACAAAAATTTTGTGCATCAAGTTGGTTAATTACTGAGATAAAAAAATGCACATTATAAGAAGAGCCTGCGTTGAAAATCCGCTCTTCCTTTTCTCACACAACGTCTTCGTGGGATTCATTGGACTTCCATAATAAACAGCGACTTGTTCCCTACAAACCAAAACGGTTTACATTGTGCTTCAGAGGCCATGTGTTTTCTGTGAAGTCAGAACTGAGCTTATTCAGATAAAAGTCACACTTCAGGGACTTAATCAAAATATAACTACAACTGATTGTATAATTTAAATCAATTTAGAAATATTGTGTTCACAAATGAAACGTAAAACCTAATACTGAATGTAAGTAAACGTATGCCGTATATTAGACCTGTTAAAATCTGAAAATGTTAATATGTAAATCTACGATACTCTGTGTTCATTTGTGTGGCTGTGAAATTTGGTTTTGCACATTGAGTGAAAAACACAAATTGAGGATGTAATACAAAAGGGCTCTGAGGAAAATATTTGAACTATTCTCTATTTCATTATGTTATTAGTTATAAGAGCAATGGCGTGTTGCATTCTGAAGATATAAGCCAAAATCACGATGAGCCGAAGGACTGAGGAAGTCATTAGTTAAGAAAAAGTGAACTGTCCCCTCCGAAGATTCAATATACTGACTTCAATTGTGAGTTACTTAAAGAGAACCGATCCTCTGTATTTACGTCATTCGCTTCGATCCTGAAAAGTGCTTTGCAGTGGACGACAAAAAAAAAAACATTCATGGTACATAGAAACGGTACAGAAAGAAAGGTCTTCAGACAGTCAAACTTAACCGCAATGGAATAAAGCTTATCCAGACTGGCACTACATATAAATCTTCTTCTGTTTGCTTTATATGTAGGCTATTAGCTTGTTTTCAAGACCGACTGTCCATCTTTTCTTCGGATGTCTGACGATTCTTCTTGCATCAAGTTTGTTTCGAGCATCCTGCCAATCCTGCATCTGTCGTCCATCCATTCTTTTGTCGGTTGTATGTTATATTGTACACGTCTCACGGAGTCACGTCTTACGCCATTTTTTCTAATTCCGCTGAGATATGTACTTAATATTTCAGGTTCAGTCATGTACCAACATAGCGAAATAAGGTGACTGGCTAGGGAATAGGAGACCTTGGATCGATTTCCATCAGGAGTCCTATTACTCACCACCACATCCAGGTCGGCACTATGATTTCGATAACACCGTATCCGGTGAGTAACGAAGGCTAACCGCACAATTATACCGACTATGAAATAGCTGGAACGAATACAGCTTAAGCTACACTTCGCCCAAAATCTTCACGGTCTGTAATATGCCTTGCCCTTACATTTATCCTGGATATGATCAAGTTTGTGAGATTAGGTTTACACACCGGCGAAGGAATGTATTTTGATAACTTAATAAACCATATACGAGTGTATATATATATATATATATATATATATATATACACACACACACACACACACACACATACCATGCAATAGACATGTAGTAATCATACATTTATGACATTTTAGTGATCCCGTTACAGGCCAGAGGGTGGGCCAGAGGGTGGGTAGAAGTACAACTCTACACTTCTATGACCGCGGCACTAGAAGGGGGTGAGTGGTCAGCAGCACGCCCCGGCCGCATTTTACCCCCGGGAAAGACCCGGTACCCATTTTACGTGAGGCTGGGTGGGACCCAGGGCCGGTCTGGACGGGCGGCGTTTATGACATTACCTAACATAATTTCCAACATGTTTCGGCTGTCCTCAGTCATCTTCAGGGAAAGTTTGATTTAACATAAAGAAATATCTACAAAACAAGAACTTTTTGTGTTAAAAAAATCCCCCCCCCCCGAAAATGGCCGGGGACGATAGAAACATGTGAAGAAGTGTATTATGCGCCTTTCCATACGTTCTCCAAATGGTTTATATTTACCCTATATCCTAGTAAGAAGTTTACAATCTATTCACTGTTTCTGTTACGATGTTTTGAAGAGATGCTACTAGGACAAAAGGGAAGCCACAAAACATCTGCAACACCAGTTCGTAGAAGAGCGAAAGCCCCATAATATTTCAGCTGTAAAAACATTTCCTAACTTGTCTTATTTTATATCACATTACATTATTTATTGAGAATGTATTATTATGAATTGTGGGGTATAGGAGAATATTAGAACGAAGCAGTATTCACGGTTTGCAGAGACTAAGAATATTTTCGAAAGACAAGACTCGGGTTAACCACCTTCTGGATTCAATCCATGGACTTGAATGCACGCGAGTCAAATGCAGTTGGGCAGAGTGGTTCCGCTGAGGGCAAGGTTACTGCCATATGTGTTTGAGTTAAGAGCAACAAGATTGACTGACGCTGTTCTGCTATTTACCCTCCAAAGAACACACACACACACTTTCCCCTCTTGTCTGGACTTGTTTTGTGGTCGAACCTCGCAGGTGCACATATCAGGTAGCAGTATTGGGTTGACCTCGGGCATTTGCGGTCGGGCCTTTCCCTCAAAGAAACCATACTCTTTGGCACTAACATAAATATACAGTTTTCTTCTGGAAGCACTTTTCTTTAAAGCTGTATATAATTGATTTTTGTTATTCAAAACATATTCTTTCTCAAGGACAACAAACTTCTTTCGCCATTTGTTTGTAAAACCCTAGCCATAGATTCCGTTTTGTTTTGTGACGCATGAACTCCAGTTTTTCTTAAGTTTTTCCTGTTTTAATTATCAAAAACACACACATATCTGACAGTGAAGGTGGCAAGAATAATGTGAATTAAATTCATTATATAATCGCACATTTCATTACTAACACCTCCAATTCAGATTCTTCTGAGGTTTCGAATGAAAGATTTGAGGTTCTGAAAGCGCCGGGATGGAGGATTCAATCATTCTGCGATGTTACGTCATTAGGATTAGTAAATCCAAGCGACATAGTGCAACATCCTGGAGATTTGAATCATCAGTTTCGAAAAAGATTTGAAAACCAAAGATGTAAGCAACCAACAAGATGCAACAGTTTTCGTTTATTGATCTTTTTATTGATCTATTTGAATCTGCTGTACATGTTTCGGGCGACAAACTCGCCCATCTTCAGGAGCACTTTTGACTGTATATACAGCTTTGGTACAATGGGCCGAGATTGCTGCCGGCCGGTAACAAGACCTTGTCATCGGTCGAAAGCAATATCGGTGCATTGTGCCAAAGCTGTATATACAGTCAAAAGTGCTCCTCAAGATTGGCAGTTTGTCGCCCGAAACACGCACAGCAGATTCAATAGATCAATAAAATAAAATTTTGCATCTTGTTGTTTGCTTACATTGTTGTTCTAATGATGCACGGTCTCACAAACGTAGAATTTGAAAACCAGTTTAAAATAATTTTTTAACTGAATTGGTACCTAAATATATTTGTCCATAATTTTCGGCATTTTCACCTTAAACGAAATATCACAACACGCATACACAAATAATATAATATGTATGACACAGGAATGTATCCATTGAAATTAGGGTTGGTTGAGAATTAAGTGAATGGAACTCTTTGAAATTTTATGCAGTAACTTTAGTTTAAACAGCGGCTTCTGCTTGTATCCTCCCTCCTGACCCAGAAACCATTTCATTATACTCAGCGTTGAATAACTTCCGTAATTGATAGAACATCGTAAAAAATATATATTAACAACATATGTGAAATTGATGTCTCTTGTAAGATAAAGTGAAATGCTTTTCTTTCCAGTGCTCCCGGACTTCCAAATGATCGTTAATTCTCGTAATGACACCAGGATTTCCCCTTTTGTAGACAAAGATATATCCGAATTATTTTTAAAGAGTAAAATCGTACCGCACAGTAAACAAATCCGTCGCGGTATAAAAACTAATCAGTTAATACTGTATGCCGAAATAATCGCTGTTTTTTGTATGATCCACACAAAACACACAAATGCGTTTTGTGGGAATAATGCAAAAATTTTTATTGTGAAACCTGGTCGTACATAAAGTGAAATCTAAGCTGTGGTAAATAGAAACCTATAAATTTTTGTTTATGGTCATCGTGCTGGTTTATAAAGAAAGCAATTGAAAATAAGAAATTAAGGTTCCAGGGGAATTACGAAGACGTTAAATCGACACTGGTTATGTGTAGTAAAATACCAGAACTTTTACGACACAATGAAAACAAGGCACACATTAACAAAACAAATAAAGAACAAAGTATACGCCGCGGTAGAGCATGCAAAAAGTGCAGCTAAAGTAAGGCAAATGCTCCAAAGGAGTGTTTATATAGAGTTGGTTTTTGTTATGACCCCTCTATGGAATGGAGGAAGTGGATTTTAATTTCATTTTAACTTGCACTCGAGAGCCTGAATGGTTCCCAAGCCATGTTAAAATTAATGCATACCAAAGAGTAATAGCTGGGTACCTTGTCCATGCTAATGAAGTATCTGGAGAGCTTCGCGTCACTTATCGTACATGGTTGCTTATATTCAGTTTAGAGCTTTGTGTTTTCCGAATGTTAGTGAAGTGCACCACTATAGTTCTAAGAGAGCTGTAAGCACTGTGGGAAAAATTTATAAAGATAGTGAAGATTGAACTGTAAGTACAATAAATTAAGTGAATAAAACAGGGGATTATTTCTTTAGGATGACCCAGACGACGATACAACAAAGCATACAATTTAATGTCTTTCCCATATCGAATAATACTTCTCACGAGACTAGTGCTGAGGCAATACAAAAAAAAAACCTCTTCGTGATTGTCAGAAGCAAGTACTAATGTGATCTGTAAATTTTAAAGCAAATGACAATGCACGTAAGCGTAATAGATACCACTAATATTCTCTGTTCCAAGTATATACTTACTTAATCCATGGTGCAGAGTCCTTCTTCAGAAGCTAACTGGTTTGAAGCTAGTCAAGAAATTCCCCGCATTTTACGGAACCCGAAGGTTTATTACCGCGCTCACAAGCGTCCGCCACCTGTCTCTATCCTGGGTCAGCCCAATCCAGTCCATATATCAACATCCCACCTCCTGGAGATCCATCCTAATGTTATCCACCCTTCTACGCCTAGGCCTCCCCAGTGGTCTCCTTCCCTCCGGTTTCCCCAGCAAGACCCTATAAACCCCCTCTCCTCATCCAAACGCGCCATATGCCCAGCCCATCTCATTCTTCTCGATTTCCAAGTATATACGTAGTAAAAAATCAATCAAATCTCGTAACTTAAACAAGCTTAAATTGAGAGGTTTTCGAAATGCTCAACCTAATGTAAGCCTGTTGGATGAATCCGCGTGCGTGTGTGTGTGTGTGTGTGTGTGGGGGGGGGGGAGAATGGAGGTATGTGTGTGCATGTGTGCATATGTATATATATATAGAGAGAGAGATAAATATGGGCAGCATATGAGATATAAGCATTGTATAATAGAAATTTTTTCACTGCAAAGTTAGGAATATTAACTTAAAGGGTTTAGATGGCAAACGAACATAGAAATGGGCAGACAGATATGTAAAGAAGAATACAGCAGCACAAAACCACATACATGTAAATAAATAGTGAAGCTAAATAATGTGCATGCTTACAGGCACTTCCTATCCAAACAGAACGCGAAAGGTGAATAAAGACGAAGTTAACAACATGAACTTTGTGTATTGAAAGTGTAGGAGGTTTAGCTGAAAGCGGAAACATACTTAAATTATAGTCAAATCATAGTTAATACAAGGCGTTTACCTTCACACGGGTTTTTAAAGTGTAGATATAAATGAAAAAGGAAAATTCAAAAGTCAGACAGCTGAAGTGCTAATAAAATAAGAAAACGCAACTCCTGATAGAATTATTATCATCATCATCTGCGCATAAAATCTAAGCTTGTAAAGTGTACTATTTCGACATTTGCGACACGTCATAAAAACATGACACTCTGAAAACCGAATGTCGTTGGTAACACTGCAGCTGGAATTCTTAGCTCACGATTCAGAATGATTTTGATTTCGGAAGTTCTTTAAATTGACGATATCGCTGCTTGTCCTAATTTACAGCACAACTTAATGAGACCCGAGTTAATTACACTACACAGTTCTTCATCAGATCCTTATTCCTTCTTATAAAAGCGATCAGTAGTGTTAAAAACAGCTAACTGAATCTGTGCTATTGGTATTATTATGACGCCGACCACAGTGTCTCGGCTGTTCACTGTAGGTAATTTCTTCCACAGTACTGGAATTTTGGGTTCGAATGTGCGCGGATGTTGGCTAGGTCTTCCATTTTGGGTTTCTGCTGTCTTCTATAGGTACAGACCATGCGACTTGCCTATCCCTCGCCATAGAGTTCTACAAAACGTCTGGCCGATTCAATGAATTGTTAACTGAAGCAGACAAAAGGGCCTAGTGCGCAAAATGTTTAGGGTTTTATTATGAAAGGCCTTCACACTCAACAAGAAAACTTGTTATAATAAAAAAAATAATGTAAAAAATATATCCGCATTACAAGAAAACTTAAAGAAAGTAACAAACAACAGGAAAGCTTCGCAAAAATGACAAGATGGCTAAGTAAACTTGTTAAAGCATTTGGAAGGTCGCCATCGTATTCCTATATTTGCCTGGATATAATTGAGATTACTAAGAATAAGGACAAGATGGATGTTGTGGCCAGAGCAAGGGACCAAGGGGTTCGGAATAAAATTCTGCAACGTTACACTTGCATTTCTTGGTAGAGAGTAGTTGTTAGTAGCCTAATCAAAGTCCAATTTATGACACAAATATTTACATCAAATGTTATACGCTAATGTTCAGGTTTGCACCGTGCATCAATGACATTCAAACAGTTTATTATCCAACGAATGCACCAATATATAATTTGTAGATACAATTAAAATTATAAAATATTTAAAAGTGCTCCGACATGTTTCGCATCACAGAGGATCCATCATCAGGGAGTCTTTTAGAGTACTTGGCTAAAATTACAAGAATGGTTCTATCGTAGATAAATAATTTATAATTTTAATTGTATCTACGCATTATATATTGGTGCATTAGTTGGATAATAACATGTTTGAATGCTATACGCCACTATTTTCCGTAGAGTCGGCCTTGTTAGAAAACAACAACTGTTGGGCGAATTTGCACATCTGCTACATGAAACGGTGAGCTGTAGTCGGCAGCAGTTTCCATGGCTGCTGGAACTCTTGTTCCTGATTATGCATCTGTTTGAAGCAAGAGTTCAAATCACTGAAGAACCAATTTCTTCCACCCATTTTGTGAACAGATTCAATGCTAGAGAGAAGTTCCGGACCATTAGCCACACAGACGTGTAGTATGTGGAGTGGACAGCACAGCCAACTGTCCGACACAGAACATGATAAGGCTACTCTGTTTACACACGAATATAACGTTCCACTAAGTAATGCAGTCTTCATTTTCGGAGCGTTTCAATAGTTCTGTTTGCATACGATGTAATCTCAACTACTGAACGCGTTGTTAAATAACACACTTCATATTTTCTTTACTAACGTGACAAGATCGTCCACTAAGAGCTGGGTTCTTCACAGTAGAATAGTCGGTACAGCAGATATACTGTGGACTGCAAGACGGGAATTTGTACCATCTCACGTATGGACAACGGATTTTTTTCTTCTTCAAAGTGTCCAAAACTACTGGAGTTTCCACCTGACCTCCTACTTAGTATTTATCAACGGCTGTTTCCCGCGGGTTAAAGCATCCGACATGTGAACATGACCACTCACCTCCATCACTCACGACGTTTGGATAGTCGAAATATAGTTCCATTTCCCCCACTATGTGGCGCCTACAGGGACAAATTTGAATTACCTTTAAGAACTTAAGTAGTTTCCTTATAAAGAATGCCTTGAAAATGCCAGGTGGACTACTTGTCACTTAACAGATTCTTAGCGACATCTCGGTCATTACTTGGTCTGTATACTGCAAGTACTTTACGTCTGGTAAGGTCATATCGCAAATAAAAGGACATCCTGCTTATTGCTAAGAGACCGCCTAGATTCGAACTGGGTAAAAGATAAGTCAGTCCCATTACAGGCCCGAGGTGCCCAGAGGGTTCCAGGAAGTTAAGGTTCCCAGATTTCGTGACAACGGCACAGGATGTTGGTAACGTTGTCAGCCTTACGCACCGGCCGCCTTTACCCCCAGGAAATGCCCCTGGTACTCATTTCTGTTAGAGGCTGAGTCGACCCCAGGGCCATAGTGCGGCCGGAAGGATTATGTCAATGAAAAATTCCAATGACACCATCTGGAATAGAACCAGCGACCTTCCGATTTGTAGCACAGCACCTTAAACACTGTGCTACCGCGGGTTCGAACTGGTTACCCCCCAAATAAAAGGGATGTTATCATTTAAATCAAGTTTTGTTTTATGGCTCGACTGCCCTAGTTGACCTAGGCCTCCTCTATGAGGTTTATCGATCACACTGATACACCACATTCCGTAGGACTCCTGTATACGAGCGATCGGTCCGTCGCATAGAACTCTACGTGAAAACACGCAACACTCACAAGCGGCAGACATCCATGCCCCCGGCGGGATTCGACTCCATAATCCCAGCAAACGAGCGGCCGTAGACCCACACCTTAGACCGCGTGAAGTTGAAGGTATTTCTATGCAGGCCTGTAGAGGTCCCTAGGACCCAAGGAGTTTGAGGCTTCCAGAAGTTCTAAACAGTCTTCACATGAAGTTGGCAAGGTTGTCACCCCTAAGCACCGGCCACCTTTATTTCTCTACCCCCCTCCCCCACCCCGGACCCAAGGAGTTTTTCCTCGTACTCATTTCTGTTAGAGGCTCAGTCTATCCCAGGGTCATAGTGCGACCGGAAGGATGAAGTCAATGAAAAGTCCACTGACCTCATCGGGAATCAAAACTATCAGCTTCCGCAGGGTCTCAACCAGCTGTACCACCGCATACCACTTCAACAAAATTAAGTGGTAAAATATTAATCAGTTGCACATAATTAACTCATGGCGTAGAATTTCTTGAGAACCGTATTTTTTATGACTAGAGTTAATAACGCGCTGGTTTCAAATGGTATAGAATATTACATTCTCTTGGTGCTGTGGGATAGACTGTGTGGCGGTGCATGAGCGGAGAATTTTTCGTCCCAGTGACGCTCCCATTGCGTGTCGCAGCACCTCCAAGTTTCGGATGAAAGGTTGCCACTATACATAAATGTAACCATACGCAGCAGCACCAGCACCAGCAGCATCAGCATTGTCCCTCGGGCTCTGTTCTGCCCCCAATCATATTTCCACACTCCATCAGGCATGGCTGCTTCTTTAAATTTCTTTTCTACGCCTTTTACCACGTTAATCTGACTGCAGCACAAAATATAGCCAACAGAATACCTCGAGCCCCAGGTTACTAACCTTTTAAAACATTATAATAAAGTGTTTTACCTGACCCCTAACTATAGTTTAAGGGGTCTACAGAAGCAACCTGCACTAGAAGACAAAGTATACTCATTTTTGACCATTTCGATCGCAGTAGAGAATTAAAATGTTCTGCAGTCATGGAATTATTACTGTATTTTCGTCACAAGCCGTAACGTGTTTAATTGTTCTAACAATTCACGAACAAAGGTGTATCCTGTATCCTGTCTCTTGTCAGACTTTGAACAGCGAAATAAATTCGTACCTTTCGCTTTGCTGCGAGACGGACTGTGGTTCAGTACTTGGATTGTACGTTAATTGACGGTGTGTAAATCTATTGAATGGTTTTTCTCTACTGCGCTGTGCATTCACTGCAAAAAAATTGTCACTTATGCTGCTTTGTTATTTTTATTCCTCAATTACAAATGTTATACAGTAAGACAAGAAAATAACTTTGTTTAGCAAGTTGAGGGATTAGAAACTCACGGTTTTTAGATTATAAACCCAATACACAACATGGAGGAGAGCTTACATAGGTCTGTTTCTCAAAAGGGTTTTATACAAGCTTTGCGTTACCCAGGTGTAGTTAGGAGAACAAGTAAGTTAATTAGGAATACCGTTTTGTTATATAAAGGTTTAATAGCATCGACAAAATTATTAATAATATTCATTAGTTTTTTTTTATTTGGCAGCATGTTTTGACCAAAGCTTGATCATCTTCAGATCCTTATCAAAATTTAAAAAATGCACACACATATATATATATATATATATGTGTGTGTGTGTGTGTGTGTGTGTGTGTGTGTGTGTGTACAGTTGAGTTAATTGTGTTAGTAACAAAGATCTGAATTTTACACCACTTTTTGCGGTACATGTTGACTCTCATATTCCATTACATTCGAGGGCTGTAAAATGTGACAAATTATGCATTCTAAAATACTTCTTAATGTTAACATTACTTATTATAAGTGCACCTTCATGAGAATTTCTTTTGGCTTGGTGATGGGATATCAGGTATTCTGTTATTCAAAATTTTGAAATTACTCTAATAAAATATTTTAATTAGGTAATATAACATACTGTGTGTTCTTTAGAGTTCTATGTTATGCGTGTATTTCTTGCTCATTGTCTCAATGAAATTCGTACATAAAGATTCTCACTTCTTGTTTATTTAACAGGTGTAGATAAGATTTTCTACATAACTCTTGTGTATTTCTTTTTGGTATGTTGTAAAACTTCCTATAAATAGTACTAATTTGATATACAACAATTTTATTTCCACTTAATTCTTTTAGGCGTATAGTTTATTATGAAAGCAAATGTTTACGTACTTAACCCTATTGAAGGCTTGTAGTCATTCTACACTATTATCACATTTAGGAAGGTACTGGACGTCAGGCAAGAACGTGGTGTCTGGGTTTTGCATGAGGGATATTAAGTCACATATATATATATATATATATATATTAATGTTATAAAGATACTTCACATATTACATTTTCGACCACTCTGTTTCTATCATTAAGTACTGTTCTTGGTTTCTTTAAGAATACAGGCGTTTTCAGTGGTGTTCATATGGTTCCATTTTTGGTTATATACAAATTGCACTTTCTTAAATTCATAATAAAATGCATATTTTGTTTTGCTATTGTTTAACTTATTACGGCGATCCATATGGTGGGAACATATGCAATTATATCTGAGTTCATGTGAACAATAAAAATTAATTTTCCTAGAATACTACTGGTCTCCCAATATGGAGTTTTGTCTAAAACTATCCTGTAATTTTGGAAGAAAAGGTGAATGGGGATTAACGTACACTTTCGCATTCAGCGGTCTTTTTAGGCGTGTTCGCAAGATTGCTAAAACCGACTATTACCTACGTCATGTCTGTCCGTCCGTCCGTCCGTCCGCATGGAACAAATCGACTCCCACCGAACGACCTTTCATGAAATTTCGTATTTGAGTAGTCTTCGATATCTTTTGAGAAATTTTTATCGTTGCACTGTGCATTTTGAAATCTACGCAGTTCACTCACCATTAAATGCACTATTTATTAACTTGGTTAAAAGTTTTAATTTACATTAAACTACACAATAATATCGCTCCTACATGTTTCGGTCTTTAATGACCATCGTCAGGGAGCTTTATCTGTATCTAACTAAAGTTATATTTATGTTAAAACACTTGGTAAAATTACGTCGTTGTATAAATTAGGTGATGTGGCAGCATGTCGTAGAGCGGCATGTGTGTTGTGTGCAGTGCAGTGCAGTGCAGAATGAGACTGATTCTGCACTGCACTGCACAAAACACACATGCCGCTCTACGACATGCTGCCATATCACCTAATTTATACAACGACGTAATTTTACCGAGTGTTTTAACATAAATATAACTTTAGTTAGATACAGATAAAGCTCCCTGACGATGGTCATTAAAGACCGAAACATGTAGGAGCGATATTATTGTGTATTTTAATGTAAATTAAAACTTTTAACCAAGTTAATAAATAGTGCATTTGTTGGTGTGTGAACTATGTATGTTGAGAAAATTCAAGATTCATTAAAATCTGCCAAAATAAAACGGGTACTTTGCGTGAAGAACTGTGTACATTTTTATCATATCTCGCTGAATTCTTCTCTTAAATGAGAAATGTTTCGAAGTTGTAGAGAAAATCAAAATGTATTTTATGTTCAATAACGTTTTGTTAAAAAAAATCTTGCCGTTTGTAAGATAATGTGGAAGAATATGGTAGAGGCGGATAAGACACAGATGACAATATGGCGCATACGTATTACATGCTGGATACCTAAGGCTACAAACACACACTCATAATATGTAATACTTATTGATATTCCACTGCAACATTGGTTGCACGAACGCGCCTCGATGATACGTTATATGTACATTGTCCGTCTTTTAATTACTTCTTTCAAAGAATGCGCAGAACTTGGACTTTGTTATAATTTAGAAAAGGTAGGTATATTTGTAATAAAATAGAAAAGTATATTCCATTGTAATTTGCAAATATGCAGTGTATTCTGTTATTTCCCTAATGAAGATATGTCTCCGAATTCAGGGCAGAACGTTAGAACTTCACAATGGATTAGCACTGCTTAACCGACAAGACGAACTAAAAATTTAAACTTTAAGCTTTGCTTAGTCTAAGCTAAATTGATAGTGATAACGCTTCTACGACAGCCTCTTAAACCTTTTTGTCCACATTACGCCACAGCTTTAGCCCTTACGGGACTGCTGACGTCATTGAGGAAACACCGTCAGGATGTCAAAAATTAAATAAAAAGCGAGAAGCAATTGAAAGGAATCCCGCCGAAGGGAAGGACGCACCGATCTTCATGGTTCCTATGTTGGTGGTCCTGCGTATACTGGGGCCTTGCGAAGGATGACTTGTCCCTCTGCACAAGGCATAGCTCTTCTCATGCTTAATCTCTGAACCAGATGGGCATGAGCAGTGAACTTCACGCCACGTTCGCTTTATTTCTGGGGAAAGCGCCCCTATTTTCTGAGTGCGCCCGAGAATTAGTCCGAAAGCTTTATAGAAGAGATAAATTTGTTGCTCCTGTCGGAAATCGACCCACGATTACTCGGACGTCCAGCCAGTAGCGTAGTCACTGCTGTAGTGACTATGTTCTCCCAGATTACCCTGTCAAGAAGCTCTATTAAATACCTCTGTCATAGGCTCAGACACAATTCTGCCTGGAGTAGACCAGATAAAATATTCTATGACAGATGAAGAATAATAATCCGAATTGGTATACATTATTAAGTTACAAAATTTTATGGGACTAATACGAAGGGAAGTGGCTCCTAAGTAAGTAGGGTAGGGGGAATGACTGAATTCATAAGGCTAGGAATAGGAACCAGTAACGGGTTCTTGAAGACGTAGTCGCGAATGATTGGGTTCTACAGAATGTCCAGCTGAACATGGAACCCACTCACAAAACCTACAAACCAGATCATAGCTACACTGCTGCATAGTGATCGACAGCCCAGTTCGCTCTGCAACAGACAGAGCTGCACGCCGTAGAGCGGACGACAACAATTACTGCATAGCATTCGATGACAGCCCCCTCACTGTAGTACTCAAATCCGTGTCGAAAAAATACTCTGTATAAACTGAAACAAATTACCGAGTGACTCTTAGAGTCTGAAGACGCTGTTTCCAAGATACTAGTTAGATATTTAACTAGCTAGCCAGTAAAATAATTAGAACAGCTGGTTAAGACAGGCGCATGCACTTAATAATAGTAGCTTCAAGATACCTTCGTCTTTTTATTGAGATTTACAACACTCAAGTCCTGTATAGAACAGATTTTTTTTTTTATTTTTTGTATATGAATTTGAGATTTATATCATTATTATTTTACATCAGAGAGGGCGTTATATATGACACAGCATGCGAGTTGCGCCTTGCCATGTGTCACACTTCGTTATCATGGTTACAGTTTTTCATCTTTAACCGGGTTCTGAAGTCAAACCAAGTTGGCTAGGCTTAGAGTGTTGTGACGTATGCTACGGCCACAAGTTGCCATGCTTACGGGGTTCTGTTTGACATCCCATTTGGCAAGTTCGACATTTTACATGATTACTGGTTGTAACTTAACGACGTGGAGAATTCCTTCAGTGTGTAGTCACATTTAAGTAATTACTACGATTGCATTCAATAGACTTGAAGTTTGTACGAGTGATTAAGCTTAGTTAGTATGAATATAGTAAGTGGATATTGAAAGGGAAATTAAAAATTCACTTTTATAAGTTAGCACGAACGAAGAAGAAATGATGAAGAAGGGCGTGGGATGGCGCGAAAATATTATGGTATCACGTGGCTACATTAAGATGGGAGCAAAGTGACTGTCGAAGAAGCTAAGAAAGAACAATTTTTTAATCCGGCAATAACGAAACAAGTTAGAATCGTTACCAATAGTATGAGAGAGAGAGAGAGAGAGAGTGTGTGGTGTTTATTGTAGCGTTTCCAGATGTAACGATGTACCCAGAGGCTGCAATCCCCATCTGGCTCGATATGTTACAACCATGAGAGAACACTGGTCACGCAAGGTTCATATCTTGGTTTCCAGTTTTATAATAAGGGGAAGGAGCTTCTTACGGTCAGCCATAGCCGGAAGATAATGCCACTGTATCCACCGTCTCGAACCTAAATAGGAAATTCATCATCCATCGCATGCTGGAAACTTGTCCAGTTTAAAGCATCTGAAATGTATCAGGTGCAATAGATCGTGTGAGTCGTATTTAAATGGGTTTTGAAGCGCAACAAAAACTTTTGTTGTTTCGTTTGTGGCGGGAGGAAGGGGGAGGGGGATTGCGTGATCCTATCAGAGAAGATATGAAAACGCAACTTGTATCATGACGGTCGGAGCGTATTTCAGGCTACTGTAACCTTCAATAAATATATTGCACATTCTTTCCGAAAGGACAGTGCACGTTGCGGTGTTAGTATATCTAATGCATAACCAGCCTCAGATGTGTCTAATGCTTTAATGTAATATCTTGACATACTCTCATAGAACATATTGGAGGCTTAATTTAATTGTCATAATAAAGTGGGATTATTTCTCTGAATATCATTAACAGATTAAACTTTATCATGCAGATCTTGAGTATTCTTTGTGACGTAGGAACACATAGTTTTTAAAATACTTGTTACGTGAAATTCTTGTTTCAAATTATTATGAAATACTTCCAATCTCATAAAAAAATTGACCATTACGTTACGGATTAGTATCAGTTAAAGCGTTTTTCTTTAGAAATTTCCAATCAGGTACATTTTTCTAATCTTCTAGCAGCAATCGACCAGGCCTATTAGGTTATCTGGAACATATATTTATAGCTGATTGGAGTATATCAAAACACCTCTTCGTAAGTTGCTTAACCTAATGTCAATCTAATTGAAATTGCAAGTTTTGGTACAGATACATAGAACACAAAACACATCACAGCCTCTTTCCTCGAAACACCTTCCATCTTCTAATTCACTTTAACAATCGTAGTTCAATGCGGACTGCAGCAAGAACATCAAGCCCGACTCAAGTAGACTCAGGTAAACTTGCTACATTACCTATTACTGTAACTGTCAACAGTGCGGAGGACAGGGACATAAGGGCCGAGAAGGAGGATGATTAGTGAATAATACATCGGACAGGATGTTGAAGGAAGTGGTGGTGGCCTATTTTCATAGACAGATGAAGAGGACCGTCAATTACAACTATAGTTTAGACAATATTTTGCTGTCGATCGTGTTCGTGCTACATGTTTCGGCTTAAGTGAAAGCCGTTATGAGGCACCAGTTAAAATATATCTACAGAAGAAAACTTGTAAACAACAATTTCTAATTATAACTGAAACTTTAAACGTACATGCCAGTAATTTATTATTATTATTATTATTATTATATATATATATATATAAAGTATTAAAATGCGTAATGTAAAGCATGTAAAAATGTAAAAACGTAAAAATTTAAAAATTCACCACTTGTATTGAAATGTGGTCAAGGTTTCTCCTTCCGATGTACAGGTGTGTTCAGGTATTATCATGCAACTTGTCTGAGGGGACTGACAAAAACCACGCAAAACCTAGGACTCGAACACATGGCGGAATATAAATCAGAAAATTTACCGCCTGAGAGAATTGGTTCGGTGAACCAACAAAACTTTAAATCAGTTCGGACAGAAGAGGTCTATCCTTTGTAACTGGCCGGATACGTGCTACGTCCCTATTACAGGTCATTAATCTCCGACGCGCATGTTAATTAAACAATAAGAAGAGGTTCTGGAATGTAGGAATCGCAGAACTTGCACTTTCCTATAGATTGTTTCGTACATCATTAGAGTCATAGAAAATTCATACGTCTGAAGACGAACACACCAACAACACAACAGAGTTCCGTGAGTGTATAGTTTGAAATCTGTCTGCCGTAAACATGAATGCTTCGTACGTACCACCCCCCCCCCCCCCCCCCCCCCCCACAAAACAACAAACAAGAAAGAACCAAAAACAAAAAAAGAAAAAAAAAAAAAAAAAAGAGAA
>Ga0123352_10003327_pt1 | contig 23164 bp, 17 predicted proteins | sample TergutLab28metaG_FD_89700 | JGI IMG/M metagenome (GOLD analysis project Ga0123352, IMG submission 89700) | Labiotermes labralis P1 segment gut microbial communities from Petit-Saut dam, French Guiana - Lab288 P1 | ecosystem: Host-associated > Arthropoda: Insects > Digestive system > Gut ...
CACGACTCATCACCAGTGATCACGGTGTTCAGGAAGTTGGAATCACTTTCTACGCAGTCCAGCATGTCTTGTGCGATTTCCAGGTGAAGCTGCTTCTGCTCCATCATTAGCAGCTTCGGCACGAATATCGCAGACACTCTCCTCAAGCCCCAATCCGCAGTCAAAATGGTATGTACCGATCCAATGCTTACCCCTACCTCGCCTGCCAGTTCTCGGACAGTGATAGAACGGTCCTGCATGACCAAAGTCTGCACTTGGTTGATGACATTGTCATTTCGGCTAGTTGAGGGCCTACCGTGAAGTGGTTCATTGTCCACTGATGTGCTGCCATCTTTGAAGCGGTTGTACCACTCTTTTATTCGTGTGATACGCATGGCATCATCCCCGAAGGCCTGTTGAATCTTTCAAATAGTTTCCACTTGGGTATCGCCAAGCTTGTGGCAAAATTTGATGCAATACCGCTGTTCGAGTCGTTTCATCATTTTGCAATAACTGACAATCCGACGAGCGTTCACAACACTTACACAGTCATCGACTGACTGCCGGCTACTGACGCTTTCTATAGGCGGGAAAAAATTCATGCATGCGCATAAATGTCCCCTCCACATCTACGATGATGGACACTTCCCGTGCTTGATTTGTTTATGCGGGAAAAATTAAGGTCCGATACTTTTTGAACAGACCACGTATAACTGTAACAGCCTATCCAGTTGATATATTTTCTTTACAGTTAAATTCATTTTGCTAAACTGAAAAGTTGACTAACCCATGGAAAATCAGCCACAATGTTGTCATTCCACTTCTCCAGAACAGTGCGAACCCCTGCTGGCAGTAGTGCCATCAGCGCAGTAGCTAAATTGCTCGTCTTGTTGCAGCGGCTTGAAGAGATGGCTAGGATTGCTTTGAATGCTTGAAAATCTTGTAAAGAATACTTGCCTATTGGCTCTGAACTCTCATTCATTTGGTACAACAAAATTGACCTACAAAAAATATTCACATATCCATAAATTCAAGGAAAAAATTAAAAAAAAAAAAACACCTGCTCTAATGAAAGCCAGTTTTATTTTCCTGTTCCCCAGACATTAAAAAATAGCCAGACCACCATTAGCTCAATGGTATTAGAACCCAAACAATACCAGTGCATGAAACTGGACCTTATCTGCATATCTGTCAACAACATCCACTTTACATCCGCCTGCCTATATTAAACTTGGAGCATGAATAATACATAAAAATTCAGTTCCTGCCTCACAAAACACACATCTCAGTTACGAAGACCAATTTGTTAATGGTGTTTAGGGGAAGAATCACTATTTTGTCAATCATGAAAACCATCAATCCACTATGAGTGCAAAATGCATATTTCCTAAATGTTACAGCATGTGGTACATGTATTAAACACTGTGCTTAACCCTTCAATGCAGTGACATTTAAACCCCAGTCCACAAGCATGATGTGGGGAGCTTTGACCCGTGTGCTGTGCGTATGTTCCATACACCGCAGCATGGAAGATGCATGCTGCATGTGCGTCTACTAAATGCTCCATGTTGAAGGGCATACACTATCCATACATGACTACTGTGGTCTATGTAACTGCCTCACTCTTTGAAAACAGCCACTTTAAAATTGGTTTCCTGCCAAAATTCACACGAACTTTTTCATTTCCGTAACCAACTTCTACATCCATCCCACCTCCTCCTGACAGTAATCACATCAAATTTTTTTCGAAAATCTTTGTGTTTTAAAATTCTCCTGTTCATCATGTCACTTTCTTGCAGTTTGTTTTATAATGGCGCCGGCATCTCAGACTAGGTATATTATCATACGGTAGGCTGTGTGAAAGAGAAAGGATTTGCAAGTGACCATGACATAATCAAGGTCACATTCTGGCATCTGCATGAAAGGAATGAGAAAAGACATGAAAAGCTCAGCCACCACACAAAGTGACCAAGCTGAAACTTGAACTGGACACTCCTACATATAAGTCTGTAACATTACTGACACATCAACCTGCTGATGTATTTCTAATATCATACATCCTGTTCATCAAGATTTTATAACTTTCTGTTATGCAGTGGAACAACAGTTATTTGTTTACTTAGGCTAAAAGCAACAGTCACAGTGTCTGAGGGTAACTGGCAATGATCCAAACATTCAAAATTGCAGTTTCAATCTTCAACACACACACAAACACTGAATGAGACTTCAGCTGTGTTGATATAACAAGATATGAATTATGACTAGCTATGGTACAGGCTACCTGGCAAACATCACGATATCCATCAGCATTAACTATTATGCATCAGACAGCTGATCTGAAAGAACATGGGCCCTGGTCATACCATGTGTATACAGGCTGCACCTTACTTTATTAACAACACACTGAATGAAAGACTTAAATTCAAAATTAATACAGAATACTGTCACTTGAAAATCAAGAACAGGTGACAAATGACCGTTCCTGACAAAGGCTTGAACTTTGAGAGTGTCAGCTTACTGTATTATGAGAACACACTATCCTAAGAGGCTGTGACAGCCAAAGCAATGGCCTGCCCAGCCACTTGACAAACAGACTCGACAAAAGGCAACTGTTTAGGCATGAAGGCTGCTGATGCAGCCCAGTGTGCAACTCAAAGAATGGGAATACACGCACAAGTAAGTATACTCCCACAGTACCAACCATAACAACTAAAATTTCCAAACACTACAACAGCATATAAGGCAACTGTAATTCACAACATACCAACATACTACATATAACATTCATACCTGCTGCAAGCTATAATAGTTTCAGTAAGTTGCAGCACATGTGGCAGTAATTCCTGAGCTAGCTCATTAGATGATGGAGAAGTTTCTGTTGTTTGGTTACTTCTGCAAGAATAAAGTATTACATTAATAATAAAGATAACACTGCTTGCAGTAAATGACAAAATTTAAACCCAAATATGTTAATATTAGATGCAGCAAATAACGTAAGATTTGGTAAAGTTTTACACTCCAGTTGTTTAATAACTGTATTAAGCTTCAGGCAGATGATGATTCTGAATAATAAATTTATTTTTAAATATCACAAACAGATAGGTGGTCTAAAATTAAAAGCTTCAGTATACCAAAAGCTAAGACAGCAAGTTGTAAGATTTAGTCAGCTGGCATTCACTTTATGGGAACAGTAGTTATGCAGCATAACAGAAGCCTGGATATGCTACTAACATTACATTAGAAACATAAGAGTCAGGCTGGACAGATTTAACCCTTTCAATGCCAAGTTAAATCCCATCTGCCATTTGCTGGCATTATTATGAGCTCAGCATATTTTCCACATTAGCGGGGCAAGGGTTAAAGAACACCTACAAACATAGCATAATCACATCTGTGTTTGACTGTCCTTAAAAATTAAATGTTATAACTTGCAACAATGTTGTAACATAACGTACTACCAAGTAGTTAAAAAGAGGACCAGAACATGATATCAAGTATTTACTGTTCTTTTAGAATGCTATGATAGCTTTGTGTTAGTGCAGATATATACTGAACAGAAGATAGCAGCCATGAATGGTATGGGAATATACATGCGAGCCATCAGGACAGTACATTTACTGTAGTACACATGTAGATCACACAGGTTATGTTTAGCATCAAAATGCATTAGAAATTTCTTTACTGAGGTTAGGTATTTTTGATATATAATTCTACAGGTAATAATTTTGCACAAAAACTAGTTTATGAACATAATTCATTCTGAAAAGGTTCCCATTAAAACTGAAGTGCAGCAAATCACACTTAATCAAAAGCATGGCTGCAGCTGTTTGTCTCTTGCAACATTTCAAGAAACAGACATGATCACAAATTCACCAACAAAATAGAATACCATGGTCAAAGTTCTACATTTCGGACATAACACCAACTTGTTATAGTACATACCATTCAACAAAGAGTCCTAGTTATACTTTCAAAATATGCAAGTTCCGTTCAGGAAATAAATGAACCAAGACTACTCACTTCTGTGTAGTCCCATAAAACAGAAGCCTTACAATGAACTTACCCCAGCCCAGGAACCCTACCTCCTTGTGAATGTAATTTATAAAACCTCCATGAAGAGAGGTGGACAAGACTTAAAATGGGCTGCAATACCTATGAAGACAGCTTGTGAATGAGTGCATTCTGAATAAAATATGGCAAATCATATTAAAGTCTTACGTCAAAATTACGAACCCTGACACTAGAATTCCAAAGGGTAAGATTAAAGGTAGGGAAGGATGCAAACATAACCAAGCAGTAAGAAAGTGCATGAAAACAAACATATACAATAAATGTCTGCTCAAGAAAGTAATTTTTCCACAATACCTTTTTCTCACTTTTAAGTCTTTAATTTTGAATCACTCCCCATTTTGGCATTCAGAACCGCCTACTAGTGCAATACACTTCATTTCAGATGCAAAATGGTCTAATTATAACTGCTGCATCATTATGTGCCTTACTTTGCAGATTCTGTAGACTCTGTAGCTGGCTTTGATATGCCTTCATCCATCAGTACTTGGATCTTGGCTATTACAGCATCCAGTAAGTATAGATCAGACAACTGTGGTAAGTTAGATTTAGGAACCAAAGACTCTGCAAAAAACAATAATAATGACAATGTAACCACAACTACCTTTCAACATAACATAAATCAAGAATAATGAGCACTGACACTTACATAAATCTACAGCACACTGTACTTCACTCACCAGACTTCTGTAACTGTGGATGAAATGCAGTAATGCAGCTCTTGGCAACTCCAACATCATATTTCAGATTATTCACAGTCTTAGCTACATTTTTCAGTAGTGTTTCAGCATACTGCGTATACATACCCTGCTTTACTAAACAATCCTGCAACGTGAAAAAGGTTTCAGTAACAAAAGGTTAGTTTTGCAATATTAAAAAAATCAACAGAAATGTAAATGGGAGGAGTATAAGAAGGCTAAAAGTTTCTGGACTCACTGTACCGTGCACAGGTGGTCCTCAATGTGTAATGCATCTGAAGCTTAATTATGGCAGGCAGGATTATCGATTTTGTAATGTTTTGTTTTATTTTTGGTTGGCATATTATCAGGCAAAATACTGAAGTTCATTATATAGACAGAATAAGTGATAATGAGTTTAAAGCCTTGGGAAATGCTAATACAGCACAATTATAAAACTACCAAATCACTTTTACACACATTTATACAAAATTCTGATAACGGTGCATCACATTCAAGATTATCTGCTTCCTGGACTTCATCCATCTCCTGCTATTTTCGAATGACTAATAAAATACAACACATACAACACCATGTTTCAGGGTCAGGATCAGTCCCCATCTTCAGGCTACTGAGGTTGACCTCATAGCCAAGGCAGTTTCAACCTCCGGGCATGATGACAGTATACAACAATACCAACAAAGACACAAACCTACCTTCATCCAGCCAGTGAAAGTTTTGCATGCAGAACGTGGACCCCATACTAGAGAATGCAATAACATAGGAGGATATGTAATGTCCTGTGGCTGAGCAAGTCTGTCCATGTAAGGTGATGAAGGAGGCAGCAGCAGTAGCAACCTACGGCACATAAAACACAACTGTTCTTGAATCACATACATTCTTGACTAACAGATTAATGTAAATATCATTACTAATATTTATTTGGACTTCTTCCTCTGTCACTATGCAACAACAAGCAACATTTTGAAAACATCTGTTTTATTCTTCAGGTAAATTAAAACAAACCACAAACAAAACCAGACATCCATAAGCACATATATCAGGCAATATTTATGAGAAATAACGTGGGAATATTTTAAAAAATAGTACAATCCAACTTGATCAAACCTAATAAAATATAAAATAATTACCAAAGGCAAAAAATTATTATAAGGGTCACAAAGTAACTAATTACAAAATTATAAAATCATCATACAAACCCAATATAATAAATATCATAAAAACATGAGAAACCAACACATTCTGTTGGCACAAACCAGAACAATCAACACAAACAATTACAACCCTAACCTATTTCATATTTAAACTCCATACCTACCAACTGTTCTTACACCATTACTGAACAGCACAGAATAAAAGGTGCAACCCAGATGTTTAAAGACTAATTAATTTTCAGGCACATGGCAATGCAGAAAGTTTGGTGACGGCAGAAAACAAACCTCTGACTCACTGCTGGCTAACTGTGGTAATTATGGAGTTCATATTGTTCCATGGAAACATTCATCAAGTTCTGTCAGTTCAGTCACTGACAGTATCCAGTGGATTTTTATTTAAACTCTCAAGGCCAAACACAAACATACTCATTTCCAAATTGTTATTTTATTTGGTTACATCAACACTAAAATCATTCATGTTGTATGCTTAATGAATGTTTGTATTTTTTTACTCCTCTTCAAAGTAAAACTAGCAAACATTCATCCAGACAAGTCTTTATAGTAACAACTTATCAAGATATGAAATTTGTTGTGAATGTAACAGCTTTAAAAATCCAGAGCTGAAGAGCTTCCTTAAACTCAGGCCGATGGACAGCCTTCCCTTTACCCTCCCAGCACTCATCTCTAAATCAGTCAATCTTGAACTTTACGTCAAATGTGCAAACGTTGTACAGTATCATAAAGCTGAAGCCATAAAAATTTGCCATAGCATACAAGCGAGGAAATAAAGTTAGGTAGAAGACGCTATTAGTGATCATTAAGACAATGAACTTAGAGAAATACTAAAACTTTGAAACAAGATGCACGTTTAATAATTCAACAGATAAGATTTGAAACTGCAATGTTAATTGCACATCTGATGCAATGTGTAACAGCACATCACATGTTACGGAATAATACAAGGGCATACCGACCTGCACGTCACATAATACAACACTTTAAACGCAGTGGTACTCGTACACTTCTGTCTCATAATTATGTGTCAACCCACAAACTTTTATGTCGCACTTCATACAATTATGAACACTTTTACACATAATAGCTCCAACCATCACTTATCTCTTCAGTACCTGTGTTTTATGTGCATATGTTAACCACTTTTCAAAGCTTTCTCATCTGTGATCATTAATTAATGGACATGATAATACTTTACAGACGTGCAGCCACACTTACCTCCAGCAAATGGTAAAACAATACTGAATTGTGCAGAGGCCAGTAAAACTCAGTTTTTCCCCTCGCTTAATGCTTGGACTACATTGGCCTGTTACATTCAGAATTTCTATCAGAGCATCTATCAACAGTGGATATTTCAACTTATCAGGAGTACCAAGGATGAAATTGCAAGCCTAGAAAATATAAACCACTCCTTAGTAACAAAATAAATGGAGGGACATTAAAATGATTAAAACATTTCTTGGCAATTCATTAAACACACTTATGGAAGGACAATAATTTCCTGCCTGTAGAGCATTTGTTTCAGATGTATGGAGTACATACCCAGCCAACATATTACGTAACAAAATAATTCTACTACTAAGTGAAACCACACAAAAGTTCATATTTTGGAGCACTGTGGTGGCACTGTGGGTTGAATTCTCTGCCAAATGACATTTCTTCTGAAGATACACTCACAAACACTACTACATTAGTTACAAGATCAGCACTAAAAATCTGAAAACATTATTCCAGATATACACAGCAACAGAAATCTGAACACAACCTTCCAAATATACACTGCAGTGTGTATTGTAAGCCTCAAGCTATTTGAGAATGAACATAATTTCTGTTGGATGCAGTCTTCCACAACTGAGATGGAATCACTTTAGTGGATGCCAAGTCAAAAAAGCAAGCAAACACAAATTAAATCACCTTCTCAACGAAAGTAGAACAGAACTTAAGAGCTAATTCAACTGAGAAACTTGATAAATACAGGACTGGAAGTTGTTTTGCATGACCCTTGCATCATTCAAGATGTATGTGGTTGTAAATCGTACAAACTGAATTTTAATTTTAAACTATTCAAGAGAACTGTCCACTCTACAGAGGTAGTCATGCAGGTTATATCACAGTACTAAAACAATAACAACATTCTATGTTAAGTGATGGGAAGCTTATACACACACTTCTTCATTGTACATCCTAAGCAAAATGGTCTCTTCTAACAAATATCTTATTATGCGTCACTCTTTATAACCTAGCCATTTTTCAGACTATTCATAAATGGCTGATAATGTTAATTTTTTATACATTCAGTATTTTAGTTTGTGATAGATTATGGTAAGATTTGCTTCATTTTCCAACCTGAACCTAATCAATCTTGAGAGTGTACCACAAACACCACCTTTCCCTTCAAACATAACTAAAAGTATGGAAACAAAGCAATGCACACACATACTACTTTTATGACTACAAATTTCACATGCGAAAAGTTATGATTTCCATTAAATGACTGAGTAAAATGGAATATATAGGGAATTTTTTAATATGCTGAAGGCTGGTTAAATGTTTGAAATCAGTCTTCACTTCTTTCTGCCACACATTACCAAAACTAATTTGGAAAGCAACATTACCAATCCATCCAATTTTGGTGTATCCTGGTTGTTGACTTCTGCCACAGTTAAGCTATAGAATCTTGGCTTCATGGAAAACTCATCCTGTGGACCATACTTGCGGTAGTTATCCTCTATTTCCTTCCACGGACAGTATATACGAGAAGCCACACGTGATCCATCTTTGTTATCTGACATATCTCCAACCATACTTGTTGCACTGAACAAGTTCCACTGTACCTGTATGTAAAACAGATGTTCAACTGTTATATCTCAGGTAGTTTTCATCTGTCATTTATTTTATGAAGTGTAACAATCTGGTGCTCCACTGTATGTACTTTTCATGAATTACTATCACACTGATCAAATTAAAGATAACAAGATAAACTAGCAGCACCATTTAACCGACAACAAACATACAAAACTTGAGTTGGACACTTGAAAGGAAGACACAACTTGTAGGAGGTAGGCATAGGCTGGAGTAAAATATTACACAGATTATAGACAACAGGGAAATAATTTGAGTGTACTTATACTTAATCATACACTTTATTATCCAACTAATGCACAATATATAATATGTAGATACAATTAAAATTATAATATATTTAAAAGTGCTCCATGTTTTGGATCACAGGGAATCCATCATCAGGGAGCCTTGCACAATGCTTGGCTAAAAATTACAAGAATGATTCTATCGTGTCTGTTGACATGGACAAGGTCGGTGTTATGGCAGCATATTCTGACTCGTGCGTGTATGTAGTGAACTGCACACACGCACAACGGGTCAGAATATGCTGCAATAACACCGACCTTGTCCATGTCAACAGACACGATAGAATCATTCTTGTAATTTTTAGCCAAGCACTGTACAAGGCTCCCTGATGACGGATCCTCTGTGATCCGAAACATGTTGCAGCACTTTTAAATATATTATAATTTTAATTGTATCTACATATTATACATTGTGCACTAGTTGGATAATAAAGTGTTTGATTATCATTGATGCACGGTGCAAACACGAAGAGAGTACTGATACTTAATTCATCAGGCTCAGAAAAAGAGCCAGTGTAGGAATCTGAGTAGTTCCTGACATTTGGAAAGCTCATGGTGCCTTCATCTTCTGGGTGTAAGCATTCCAAGAAGAAATTCTTCTTTATTATTCAACTATCAGCCTCCCAAAAAGTCTACTCTTTAAAGAAAATTATTCTTAATACTGGGACAATCTGAAGCTTGATTACCTGTTCCAGAAGTGCTGGAGGAGCATCATAAAGGTGCTTCATAAGATACTCCAGAAGCAATAAGAGGCGTGACAAGTGCAGTAACTGTGAATCACGCATAGGCTGGCTCACTACATCAGCGCAACGTATCACTCCCCCTGCAGTCAGCAAAAGCACTGACTTCTTCTGCATTAGGTTCAATGCATGAAACAAGAACAGCAGCAGCTGAGCATGTTCTACATTCAGATCTGAAATAACAACACCAAAAACTCTGGATATTTAGTTTACCTGAAAAGCTTTCATCTGAAGTTAGAAGCAAGCTCATCTTACACATCCATATTAAGTACCTGTAATGCACCTTTATGCCAAATGTTAGCTAGTTAAGCTTTCAAAGGTTCAAAGGATAGCCACATTTCTTGGGACTAACATGTTCATAATTTTCAGAACATCAAAGACTTCACACATAAGAAGCTACAAGCACATTAAATTTTACATGCTTGGTTACAATGGTTCAAAAGTTATCATCAAACCGGAAAGGTAAATAAAGATCACAAATTATCATGTTTTTTTTTCACAGCACATAACGTCCTGCACAAGTAGCACACTTCCCAGATCCTAATGTCCAATATTACAAAACAATACATAAGGAACTGTAGAACATTCAATCAGTTGCATTGCTTTTAATGACAACATTAATCTATGAATGTGTGACAGTGACCAAATGCATTATATACATAAAGAGTTTCTCTGCCACCAAACAAATGTTCCAAATGTTTGTGACAGAAAATACCCACAGTACACCAAGATCAAGTTTCCTGAAATCTAAAAATTCCGACAACATTTTGAAATTATATTCTTAGAACATCTTTTCATTAAGATGGAAAAAATCGAATCACTTCTCCCGATCCCAAACTTCTCTTGTTAAAAAACCGATAGTAGTGGAATGTGACTGAATTTCAGTCACTTGAAAATACACTTGTAAAAATCTGTCCATGTAATAATTACATAAAAACTTGGAAATTCTCCTGAACCCAAAAATGAATCACAGCTATAAAACTAGTTAACTAATTTCAATAATACAAATGCTAGACTTGAGGCGCTCACAGCAGTGTTGCTGAGCATTCAGGTCTTCTAGGGTTACACCATGTATACTGGTACAGAGTTATCAACATTCTGAAGGCACTATGATCCTTTGGTATGTTCATAGTAACTACTGATGAGTCAACTCAGAGTAACATCCAATAATACCTGAATCGTCAATTCAAATACTGTTCTGATTCATGTGTACACAAGTTAACTGGAACAAAGGGCCACAGTTTTTATCAAAAATTCTTATACAAGTACAAAATCACTGGACCAAGAACATTATCAGTAACCCTCTATCAAATCAGTGATTACCAAAATTTTTTGTCGCACAAAAATTGTGGGATAATTAGCAGTGACATAAACACGCTTTCAACAAATATTGTCTGCTGCTACATTCCTCATTTCCAAAAACATACGTTTTACTCAAAATGCTCATTTTCTTTGATTGATGTGCAAGTCCTCTTTCATTTACCACCCACACAAACTAATGGAACATATGGACAGAGACCCACCTTCATTTTCAACTTCAAAGGTGTTAGGAGGATTACAAACATTTTCAACCAATGTGTTGATTAGCCTGTGCCAAATACTAATACAGGCAGCTTCTTTTTCCTGCTGTGGCTTCAACAACAGAACCTATAAACAGAAATTAAGAATATAATGCTGTATTCACATGCATACCTTTTTATATAATTATTCATTTCTTGCCAAAAATTATATTATTAAATACACTGTGGCGTGGATTCAATGTGTAATGTTTTCAGGGGGGGAAGAAAAGAAAACTGCTGAGCAAACCCACAACAACCAGCCTATGAATCATAAGAATGGAGTTAATTACACTGTAGGCACAACAGTTAGATTCAGGTTGACAAATACAGAATCTGAACATTAAGTTTTTCACAAAAATAAAACCACCATAGTAACACACAGAGTAGCAGATTTGTGGGACTAGAAATCTTTGAAATAGAAAGGTAACCTTAACCACTTCTGCTTGGAAATGTTTCTCTTCAAGTATTCTGATACTGGCAAACTGAAGTGATTAGAAAATTTAATAGATAATACTAACAAACACACAAGTATTAAAAGTACACTTTCATATATAATCCACTAATACTCCAACACGTTTCAATCTTCAAGATATGAAGAGGATCGAAACTTGTCGGAATATTAGTGGATTGCATGTGAAAGTGTAATTTTAATAAGTGTCATTTGTTGGTACTGTTTATTAAAATGTACATTAATGCATGGTTACAAATAGTATTATAATCAGAAGATAATGTAACTGTGCTGATAATGACCTTGTATAAACCACCTAAGAATTCAATAATGGATATCTTACATCGATAAAAGCACTTTATAGTATAATTACTTGTGCCAGAACAGCCAGCGTTCTTGGGTAAACCTGCAGAGGCCAAGTGTTACTGGTATCCTGGGACCATGGACTCACACCTAGATGATTCAGAAGTGTCCCTTGAAGATTTTCAGACAAGATGTTACGTGCCAGTAAATTGTGGGTGTACCTTGTGAGAGCCTGAGAAAACTCACTGTACAGATTTCCAAGAACTGCTCCAAAATACACCGAAATTGTGCCTGAAACAGCAGATTATCATCATTCAAAACACACACACACACATGGTAATGTAAAGTACATATACAATGATACATGGCTGTATCTCCTGAACGGAACACTGCACTGCTACAACTCCTGCACCACTTTAAAGCCCAAACATCACTATTTAGTGTCAGATTTCAACATGGGCCCCAATATTTTGCACACACTTCTGCAACCTGAGAAACAAACTAAACACTCTAAGAAGTCAAGATGAAGAGTGGCAAACATTTCTTGAATGTGTTGTTCCCATTCAACAAGTTATTTTGGTTTTGATTAGAAGACATCCTCTTTGGCCCAACCCCACACAAAGGAATCACATGAAGAAAGATCAGGACTTTCAACCATATCTCACATTTCAGTAAAGTCAAAGCTTGCAAATGTTTTCACTAAAATCTTCCTTCAAATGATTGTTAATGTTGATATTCACAAGCATAATTATAAAAATTGGCTCATAAACCTGTTTCTGTTCGGGCTGTCTCCCTGTCCAGATCCCTGATAATGGCTGCCAAAATCACCATCTGCTGTTCTGCCAATCCTGCTTGGACATAACGTAATATGAATGGTGATTCACTGCTTAGCAGGTGCTTGTTCATGAACTGAAATATCTGTGATGCCAGAAGAATGTACTGCAAGACAGAAACAAGAACTCCTCTTAAATATCATACATACTGACAGACATTCTTGAATAAGAGTAGCTAATGTAAACCATTATATTAATTCAAACTCTAATGACAAATTTTTGCTCAAATGAGAGTTTCCTTCATTTAACAACTTATTTCAATGATCTCACACCAATAATCTCAGTGACTAATTTCTTACATGAAGTTCAGTGCTGAAATCCTCTGTCACACAAGTATATATAAATATATATTTATATTTTGAAAATGAACATCTGTGAACTCTACTGCTGCACCTTTATGTTACCATGCATAATATAGAACCATATTCTTATACGTAACATACACCTGGTTTCTTGATACAAATGTCCTTTTACAAAATGGCCATGTATTTGAACACTGTAATCCAAGTTTACATGAACAAGCAAGCTGACCTTTTAAATAATGTGACTATCAGTTACAGTAAAAGCTATTCATTCTGCAAAATGAATGTAACACTTACTCCATGAGGTTCTCCCTTTTCAGGCACAATAGAGCCTGCCCGGTCTGTGCTGTGTTTCCCAGCTCCTTCCTGAGAATCTGCTGCTGACTGAGCTGCATTTGATCCTGGAGGTGTCTCAGGAGGTGCTAATGTTTCCTCAAACCACAGTCCTAATATTGGTTCACTGTCATCATCTGTGGAGAAATGACACCTATTGGTAAATGTTACTCATTTGAAAGTCTGGCTGACTTGTATTAAATTATATAAGTAAAAAATTTTGCTCCCACATTTTAAAGTCTATACTGAATACAGTGCATGCCACGATAGTGTACTTGGTACAGTAACTAGGTTATTGGCTGGACAACATGCAGTCCAAATCCTGGCAGGAGCAATTGATTTTTCTTTCCTCCAAAACACAACAAGGGTTCATTCCTGGGAGTACAGCAGCCAAGGCATGAGCTGAACACTCACCTCCTTCTAGTGCTGAGGTTAAGAATGAGTGGAGCTACGCGGTCTGTAAATAAAGTAATGGGACTGCCTGCGTATAGCATGATCTGGCAACACTGCGAGCTCGCCTTTCTCGTGAAGGGTAGGTAAACATCTCACAGACCTCTAGTATGAGTTTCAACTCACCAGCATCACCGTGCTAATTTTAGTGCGGTGTTTTGTGAAGCAGTTTTTGTGTGTGTGTCATGGAAATGGAAAAGTGCAATTTCAAGCAATGATGTGCAATCAAGTTTTGTGTCAAACTTGGGGAAACTGGCATTGAAACTTTCAATAAACTGAAACAGGCCTATGGGGAGCATGCTTTGTCGAGATCACAAGTGTTCAAGTGGTATAAGGCATTTTCAGAGGGCCGTGAATCAATTAAAGATGAACCCTGCTCTGGAAGACCTTCAACTTCAAAAACGGATAACAATGTAGAGAAAGTGCGAGTCCTTGTGCGATCAAACTGTTGGCTCACAGTGTGAATGATCGCTAGTGAGTTAAATTTGAACCACACCACGGTCCATCAGATTTTAACACAGGAATTAGCCATGAGAAAATTGTGTGCAAAGATTGTTCCCAAAAACCCGATAAACGAACAGAAGGACCATCAGAAGGACATGTGCCTTCATCTTCTGGAACGGATCCAAAGTGACAGAAATTTCTTGAAGAATGTGATTACAGGTGACGAAACATGGATATTTGAGTACTAATCCAGAAACAAAAAGACAAAGTAAGGAATGGCACACATCTGCATCACCACATCCAAAAAAAGCAAGAATGAGCATGTCAAAAATCAAATCCACGCTCATCTGCTTTTTTGACAGTCAAGGGATTGTCTATACAGAATTTGTGCCTCAAAGACACACTGGTAATTAGTTTTATTACCGTAAGATTCTTGAAAGACTAAGAAAAATAGTTGTTTGCGTGCGACCAAGCATTGCTAACAATTGGATGCTCCACCATGACAATGCTCCTTGTCACATGGTGATCTCTGTGATTGAATTTTTGGTTAAAAAGGGCATTCCTGTGTTTGCACAGCCCTCATACTCCCCTGATCTGAGTCCACGCGACTTTTTTTGTTCCCAAAACTAAAGTTTTACCTTAAAGGACACCATTTTCGGATGGTAGAAAACATCGAAAAAGCTGTAACCGACCAACTAAAAGCGATTCCGGTTCGTGACTTCCAGTGCTGCTATGAAGAGTGGGAACATCTCTGGAGATGTGTAGCCTCCCAAGGGAACTATTTTGATGGGGACACACTTGATTTGTAGTTTAAAAATAAATACAGAGTTATATTGAATCAGTCTCATTACTTTATTTACGGACCACGTATACCTTTACCCTTCTATAGGCCTTCAAGGCAACGACAGGGACAACTTTACCTTTGTAATGAATATAGCACTTTTAGCTTACCATCATCTGCTGAACTTCCATCTGAACAGCTGAAATCATCTTCGTAGTAAGTAGTTGAATCGGAAGTGCTGAAAGTGTCTCCCTCTGGTGGATGTTTCTGTATTCGTTTCAGTGTGCAAGCCTGCATGTAAATGCACTTCATAGAGATAATCTGTGTATTCTACACAGTTTAAGGAACATTAAGTACAACTATAAATAAATATATACACATACAGATGAGACAAAACATATGGGTTAACAGTTGTGAAGCACCTCACACTGCAACACACAAGCAGACATTGTAATGCAGTTTCATATCGGCAGGATACACCCCACTGGTGTCTTGGCAGTGGGGAGGGTGCAACGTCACATCTCAAAAATAACAACTTCCACTAACACTAAAACCTACACAACTGCAAAGTGTACTTCTTTAAAAGACAGAAGCTTTATTTTAATGTGATGGCACTAAAAATGACAAATGGGATGACAGATCACTGTAAATTCATATGGTTGAATTTATTTAGTTTTATTTACTGATGGTTTTCCAACAATCTCAGTTATTTTGCATCAAAATGTAGGAAGATGTGTTAACTGCAAACAGGAAAGAATCTGGAAAAAAAAAGTATAAAATTCCAAGGACTACCAGGAGAGACTGCAAAAAATCACAGTCAACCTTAATTATAATAGCCACCTTCTATGCCAATATTCCAATTTACCACCTTCAGATTATGAAGGAGTGCAAACACTCTACTGTACTGTGGTATGATCATGGACGACAGTAAGATTCCTTTGAGAATATCAAAAAGGAAGTGTGCACAAAATAAGAGTAGAGGAAGGGCAGGCACTTATGCAGGAAACAGAGGAGCAGAAGGATGAGGAGGAGGAGGAGGTGGCAGCACCAGTGTCTGTGTACTAATACATGCTACTTGCACCAGCAAAATTCCTGCCCAAAGGCACAGTCACACTCCTGAAGTTTCCTTGAACACAGCATAAACCAAAAATACACATACTAAGAATAAGAAGCTTGCAAAACATCATACCTTCCTGTAGCTAATAGTGGCAAGGTAGAATAGTAGCTGGTTTAGTGGCGCAGCTGCAAGAAACTTCGCTGCACGCTGCAAAGCAGTGAATTGGCCCAGTATGTCCAGACTTGCTGGTTCTATTTCCAGTTCTGATCCTTGGCTGATAGACTCCTGACAGCAAGCAGTTTCTACCTGGAGGTCATCTAGAAGTGCTGACATCATGGTCAATGCTTGTGATGCCAATGCCACTGACAACACTCCAAAACCCTGCTGACTAAAAAGAAAACTTAAAATTACATTATGTTGTTATATGAATTGGCTGCGTTTCAAAATGTCACCTTATTACAACATTCTTTAAAGACTTATTCAGTGACAAGGGAGTTCTGGAGCTTCTGTACCTGACAGTCTTGTCCAGCTTCTGGTCATTCCCAAACATTATTCAACTTGCGAAACTCAGCAGCCATAAAGAAGTACATTTGGATCTACCACAACCATCTGATTTTACCTATCATAACGAGCTTCTTGATGAAGGTCCACCAGAACAGAATTCTGGTATTTCACATAATCTTATGAAATCTCACCTTACACATTAAGACACAGAAAGTACAACTAACTTGTAACGAAGACAAAAACTTGAATCACTATGGTCAAATTAAGGTCCTTCATAGCTCTGTACCCTGCCCTCGATTTTCATTATGCATGCCAATGACTGTCAAAAATCAGAGGTATGGTAATTACACACAGATAATAAATACTATAACCTCAAAGGAACTATGAATAACTGCACCTGCAGACACAAGCAAATTAACACAGTACTTTGTATCTAACAGTTTACACACTAATTAGGAATGCCAGATTATGCTGATTCTAAACACAGTAATAAGTCTCCAATTTATATGCATAAATAAATACGGATATGACTAGTGAACTACTACAGGTACACAAACACTAGCAAAACATGACACAAGGTTACCTCCTATCTACTTAATGATGTGAAACAAGAAGAGATCTGATCTACATATAATCTGATTACGTACAGCAAGAAGTGGTTTTTAAACTTAACATAATTATTGAAGACTTCAATATGAAAGTCTCAACAAAATTATGAAAGGAAGACTGATCACATAAATAATTTCAGGTATTGGGTGGCAGGAAATTATTCCAAAGCATGTAAAATATACAAATCTCTCCAATACAAGGGTCAGTCAGAAAATCAGGGTACATGGCACATCATTTTGTAATGAAAGACCCAACAATTTCTCAAGTTTGTCACCAAGACATTATCATCTTCACAGTTGCACCCTGTGTGTTGATAGCATGAAGTCCTTTATTTGTCCAACTAATGCATACAAATTATTATAAAATGCAATGCAGCCACATTACCAATAACTTCAAATAACAATATGTAACTGAAGTCAACATTGTAACTTTGGCGAAGCACAGGCTGAGAGCTCCCTTATGATGGTTTATGTAAACCGAAGAATGTTGGAGCAACTATTATAATTTTAATTTATTTTAACTGTTTAACAATTTTATAATAATTTGTGTGCATTAGTTGGACAAATAAAGGACTTAAGACATTATCATGTTTCCAGGGCTGATGCAAAATTTTGGCTACCACAATGTTAAAGATCAATGTGAGGTGAAACTATGGTGAGAATTAGCAAATAGTACTGGTACAGCATTACAATTAAATCTGAAGTGCTCTTATTCAAGCTGAAAATAAAGAACCGAAAATATATGCACAGTAAACTTACTGTATGACCGATCCTTGAACCAACAACCACACTGAAATCTCATAATGTACTAACAAATCAATCAGTGTTATTCTGATGGCAATGAGTAGATACCAAAAACAGTACAGTAGCTGAGAATTACCTGTGATATGCTCACACAGAACATAATAATTGGAAAGAGGGTATGATCAAAATGTATGGTAGACAGCAAAGAAACACACCATGGAAATATCAACCAAGACATAGCATAAGTGCAAGACCCAAAAGGAGGCAGAACAGGCCAACTAGGCTCAAACCATGAAGTTGCTGCTGCTGCTGCTGCTGCTGCTGATGATGATGGTGGTGGTGATGGTAACAATGACAACCATTTATTTTCTGCTCATATTATATCTTCATGGTTTTCTTCTGTTTTTAATAATACACAAAAATCACTAACAAAAAACAAACAAGAATGAAAATCCACTAACACTTTCATAAGGTTAATCCTGCTGGAGCCTTCACGTAACTTATTAGGAGATTTTCCTTTATCATCTTTGCCTTTGTCAGCTGTGAAGAAGCTGGATGCTGACAGCTGTGTCTGTAGTCCTGTTATCAGTACCCATACTCCAATCAGTAAATGGTTTTGCAATATCTGCAAGTCCAAAACAAAGACAAATTTCATCCCACATAATCTGGTAAATTAGGAAGTTCCTGCTGGCATCAAAATAACAGAAACTCTACCAATATGTTCACAGGTCTATTATGGAAGTCCACGACTGTCATATCATTGATACATATTCTGTATTCAAAATGTCTCAATCTGACAAGCATGAAATGTAATATGGAACTTATAAGCACACCATCATTCAGTGCATAATATCTTTCTGTATGTCTTCAAACCAATAAACAAACATGATGTTAAAGAAAATGTGTGATGCTAACGCAATTCATGGAAGAATTTCAGAATATGCAATACAGTGTAACATATACAGTATTTTAGCTAATGAAATGTAAAAGGAGGAAAAGTGTAACACTTGATTCAATGCAGACAGTATGGAGATGGATGGAACGGAAGTGAAGTTGCGACAGAAATAAAGCACAATATGTCATTCATAGCAAGTTTTCTTACTACTTTTGGTATGTATCACCACATACAATAAAATTAAAGTCACTGGATATCCTTACATGTCCCCCAGCCCTGGTAGATGTCTTGATAACTCCTGACACCAATGAGAATATCTCCAAAGCTTTTTCCACAACAGTAACAGCATGACTGTCTGCACCTCCTTCATCTTCGCCGCCTTTCGCTGCAGCAGCACCTGCAAATAATAAGACACAGACTTTCGTCCAAATATATCTTTTAAATGTTATTCAAAAAGGCTTAAACAAAGCAATGGAAATCTATTCAACAAGAATGGAGAATGTGTTACACAGAAGCTAACAACATATACACCTCAAGAAGAAGAGCAGAGGTAGCCATTATTTATATATCTGCATGACTGTACCGCATCTGCAGCAAGAAATCCCCATAAAATCTTCCCTGAATGTTACGATTCCCACTCCATCTTACTTCTCTATATTTCCCTCCACTCATCTAGCCATTCCACTCACATAAATTTCAGCTGTAATAACATCATAACCTTTGTTAGCTACAAGTGTTCTGCACTGGCTGACACAGGCCAGGCAGACCTGGCGGAATCTGAAACTGTAGCCACCAAGTGGAAAATGTCAAGCATCTATCTTTCTGTGACTTTAGTAGAGTGAGGAATTGAGAATCTGCTTTGGTATCAAACTTGTTAGAAATCATTAATACAAACTGTGTTCAGTGTCACAAGAACAGAAATTAGGAACTCTTGACTTACCAGAGACAGTTCCTGTGCATTTGGGTGAAACAGCAGATGAGATGCCAAGCAAGCTACTGGCTGTTGCATTTGAAACAGCACAGTACAGACATGACATAGTGAGAACACACAACTTCTCTAGCTTCTCTGGAGTCAGTGGTTCTAATACTGGAAGTGACAGGGCACTCCATGTTAAAGTTATGTCATTCACCAGGGCCTGCAGGCTGCAAATACACACATCTTAATTAGTCAGCAACACAAACATTAGTACATGTGACACAGTACTTACAAATACTAATCGTACTTACATGCAAAGGCACAAAAACAAAAAATCATAACTTTAGTGATAAATGGGTGAAATAGAGTTAAACTCCACTAAGCTGAACATGAGACAAATGCAAAATGTTCAACAATATGACAATATTTTCATCCAACATCACATCACCAGAAAACCCAAATCTTCTTCTTCACTGGTATACGGTCCTTATACCTGAACAAGTACCTTCTTCAGAATGACAGCCCATACCGATCCGTCTTCTGATTTCTTCCTCCACCTCTTGACACCCACTGAATTCAATTCATTCTCAATATAGTATAACCACCTTAAATTTGTTCTTTCTGCTATCCATCTGGTTTCCCCAGAAATATGTTCTTTACAGTCCCATAATCAGATATTCTTACCAGAAGACCAACCCAATCTAGTCTTCTTACTTTGTTGTTACAATATTTGGTCTTCTATACAAAACCTGCAAATCATCATTAGTTCAGATTCTCCAGCCATTCTGATCCTTTCTTGGACCATATCTTTCTCTAAGTATTTTCTGCTCCTATGTTTTAAGGGCTGATTTCATTCCCTATGTTATTGCGTAAGAACCCCCAGTTACAAAGCACAAACTAACAACCGCACAAGCAACACTGCGTGATTTTTGCTTTCTTGGTTAAAGAACCTATAATTTTGGTTCAATGAAATGTCTCACTGGAATGCACACTGCTCTCAACCTAAATTTCCTTACAATGACTCTTGACTGTATGCTAACAGAAAACATCTTGTATCTTTAATCTACTGCCTCACATACAATGTGTATATTCCATAAACTAAAACACTAATTTATGCACTTCAAAGCATTAAAAAAAACATAAGAAACATATGCTTCTGTTCAGGTTCACATTAAATGACACACATACTTTCATCAAAGGTAAGGATCAAAGATACCACTGTTACACCTTCCAGTACCAGAAGACATGTAACTGAAATTACAGAAAGGTTTTGTTATGTCCATATTTATCCCAGATGTGAACCTTAAAGGAAATGTTTGCATGATGTTTAATTATATATTCAAACCACCATATGTAAGACATTACATGCAGTGCAGCAGCAAGAAATTTACATAACACAACCTGTAACTACATTATCTACAACTAAAATTCTCCACATTATATACAGTAAACATGAACTAAGTCATGTAAAAATGTAATATCAATCTATACAATTAAAACCGGTGCATCACAGCTAGACAAACTGCATGTCAGTGTGGCTGTCAGCTGTTGGTGAATAAAACACCTATGAAATCCACATCATGCAGGTTAGAGCCTCAGATTTAAATTCTCCCATGCACATAGGTAAATTAACCATGTAACACTGCAATTTTCTGTTCCCCTTTCCTGCTAATGCAAGTCCGGACAGCAGACTTCATATACACAAACTGAAGATGGAAGTTACCAGTACATTTCATCGCAATAAAAACACTATTTAACATTTCTGAATTCCCGAAATTTTGGAAATGTGATAGCAAGATAATATGCCTGTGATCAAGAACATTAAACACATTCAGATTCACGCAAACAAAAACAGGTAACTGTAACATTAGAAACTGTCAATCTTATCCTCCACAAATCACAAACTCAAGGTCAGAATTCTACTATACATCAGACAGGACCACATTATTACCTCTCTCTCAGAATTAAATATCACACAAGTTACCTGTGTCTAATCAATGTAGCCTCAGAATGGGATGATGGAAGACTGAAGCCTTTCTTGGCAACAGCATCACGATACTTATGAATGTAACGAGTTAAGTGTGGTAGATTTAAGCACATATCAATCAAGATATGACCAGCACGCAGTGCTTGAAGACTTGCAACATTCTTCTGGATGAACAGATTCTGCAGACGAAAGCAAAATGTGAAGACAATTTAAGATACATTCTTTATTATAGAGCAAATTAACTTTTCAAGATTGTCTGAAGCTGAAGTTGCCTTTATATCACCAGTCAACATCCATATTACACAGAAAATTGAAATAAATTTACCTTTTATCCCAGTAAGTCCCAATTCTGTGAAACTGACAGACACAAATGTAATTCAAACACAATAACATACAGTTCTTGAAAAAATAAATGATACTTTAACCAATTAACTCTGTCACTTTGATCATGGCAAAGAGGAGACCACACTGCACTCATTTCACTCCTCCAGCTTGGCCACATCTTGCTAGCCTCAGCCTAACCTTGCAATGAAGTCAGTTAAATTCCACTACCTAAACCAGGTTTCAAGTTCTGAACAGAAACGTGAAAATGCAATGTAGGGCAAGTTTGAGAAGTAATGTAATTTCAGGATGAAATTACATCCACTGTTACACATATTAATAAATGAAACCGGAAAGAAGAGTCGGGAACCTATACCCCTGTTCTGACCAGGTATTAAAATGGTAACAATTTACTCTGTCACACAGGAGCGGGTAAACACATGAAACATGCATAATTATCTGTCCCCAATATGTTACGTTTAAACCACAAACTTCAACAAAAGAGACATACCTTGACATCTTGTGCTTGATCTACACCTGTATTCAGATTGTTGGATTCTACCACTTTATTTCCTGGTAGCTCAGAACCTTCTGGCATCTGTGGCCTTGGTGCAACAAAATCATGCAGTGGTGTTGTTAATTGTTCTAGTATAGATGCTGACAAATCTGATCGAGAACGTTTTGGTTCCTTCAAAGGCACTTCCTTCTCACCTAGAACAAATGACCATGAAACTATGCAGGAACACAAGCATGCAGATGTCACAAAAATATCATGTAAGTAGAAGTTAAATGTATATAAGACTTTTACCACTGCTACAGCTTTGTAAATAAATTCGTGTCTATAAACATTCCCAATATTTTTCTTTTTACCACTTC
>Ga0123352_10003330_pt1 | contig 23155 bp, 15 predicted proteins | sample TergutLab28metaG_FD_89700 | JGI IMG/M metagenome (GOLD analysis project Ga0123352, IMG submission 89700) | Labiotermes labralis P1 segment gut microbial communities from Petit-Saut dam, French Guiana - Lab288 P1 | ecosystem: Host-associated > Arthropoda: Insects > Digestive system > Gut ...
CCACTAAACACCAAAACTACGCTAGTGCTAACTTCTCCATCATTGCAGAACAATACAGCCAATGTGGTAGTTCAACAACACAGTCACAAACTCCTGAAGATGGACATATTAATGCCCGAAACATGTTGAGTATCTAAGAAGTAAAGTAAATAAAACAAGTGACATCTAGTTGGTTTTTTATTCTTCAACTACCACATCAGGTGTTTAAACACACAGATGAATAAACTAACTACAAATATCAATCAAGAATGGCAAAAATAAGATTACCTGCAGTTCTTATTACTGTAGTAAAATGAATTCACTGAACTTTTTTAGATTATGTCAACTACATATGTTATACAGTGCCATGTAGTCAGAAATTACAAAAGAGTTACAAATGATGGACAAAAAGGCTGTGGGAAACAAGGATAATGGCCATTATTGAATTAACTGGCAAGATTGGGGGAAGGGGGTGAATGAGGCCACTACTTGCTCCTGGCTGTGGAGGGGAAGGCTGTGACTTGGTCCCGGCCAAGATTCCAAGCCTGGAATCTCCTTAAGAAAAAAAGTACATCAATAAAATCATGACAAAAATTTAACAGAATTAAAAATATACCAGAGCTCACAATTATGAGTGTACACAGATGATAAGGGACGTCCGATAATGATTCCTTTGTGGATCACACACACATACATATCATGGACACTGAAACACGTTACATAACCTGGCAACTTTATTAATGCATCACATCATTAAATATGAGATACAATAATGTACAACACAAAGAAATTTCACATAGTGGCTGTAAAAAGCATGCACATTAGACTGAATCTTAACTGTTGATACAACTTGCCTGATTTAAATCGTGTAATGTAATGCAGTTAAAACAGATGCCTACAGTAAATGTTACACAATGAGGTGGGGTACAACAATATGCCACAATTCCTCACTTTAAAAGTGTATGGGTGTAGACTTTATCCATCTCCAGCTAATAAATTACCCAGGCACTTGATCACTGAGAAAACTTAAGACTCTTTAAACAGACTCCCCACTGATATAAAAAGCAGGAACTTTAGACGTGGATGCCAATGATGTGCCCATTAATGTTCCCACCACCAAAGTGACAGCATTCCAACTTTTCAAATGGAACAAAGAGGATTAAGACCATCATTAATAAACCAGCCACACTACCCTTTTCTTAACTTCCATTTCACTATTACAATTAATTTTCACCTTGCGGAACAATATATGAAAGTAAAAAAGATGGGGGGGGGGGGAAGAACTGAATGTTCTACATAGTACTAAAATCCACCAGTGGGCATGACCACATTCAGTCTCATTCACCTCTGATCAATTTCCTTTTGATCCAGCTAACGGTTATTTTTCCATCTACTTCTCAGTCTTCCAAGTGTCCATATATCAACAATTAACCTACCAAATTTCTGCATGTATGTCTTGTTTCCCCAATCTGACCTACAAGCAATATCCTTCCTTTTATATTCTGATTCATCCCATTGTGTTACATTATATAGAATACAAACAAAGTATTACAGTCAACACAACTCCTTAGTATTTTTCTTCAATGCACTGAAGACAAATACTAAAGAGTCATGTTGACTAATAGTTCATCTGTATTCAAAATAATATCCAACCATCGTAATAACCTATATTCCACTGTTCTGACAACATAAGGTAACACCATCATTTATAATACAGTTAAAATCAATGTACAAGGTTTTGCATGCTACAATGAAAAATACATGTTTCAATATTTTTTTAATATGAAATAACACTACAAATAGATATGTTTAACCTTATAATGTAACTTTACATTAATAATCTGCAGTTTTTTAAATGCATCAAACAGAGATAAAGGTTATAATGAAACTGAAAACTTCAAGACTGCAGTGCATTTTAAATAAATACCACACAAGGTACAATGGACATATGAAAAATAATTTCAACTTACACACAAACCTGAACTTACAAATATCTGCAGAACTCCGTGGACTGTTTGTAAGATAATGGAGGAAATGAAGAAGAAGAAGACAGGGCATAAGACTAAAGACAGGAAATAAATATGATAATGAACTTTATGATTCCACAAGTGTTGGGAAATATCTTGACTAGCTAAGTGATTATCAGGTTCTCAAAGACTTATTTACTACACGTAATTAGTGACACGAACACGAGAAAGTTATAATGTCAGAATCAAAGGTAAGAGCCCTCTGTATATGCTTTTTGTAAAACTAAAATAATATCAGACAGATAATCCTTATGAATTTCTTCCTGCCAAGCAAAACTGTCAACCAAAATCTGGAACATTAATACTCGTACATTTGTTGAAAGTGGAACTTGCAGCACATTCACGAATGCTCTATGGCACTTTGCCTTCCTGTATGGCATTTTAAGAAGCATATAACAGTGTTGGAACATCCTTGATTGGACCCAGTGTGATTTGTGATAGATTTCTTGGATTTCATCGGACATCACAAATTATTAAAATTAGTTTTGAAATGTGGGTCTATTTTCAACTTCAGGTTTTTAAGGAAGATATAAGACCTATTCTGCTGGGTCCCTCAGTAGAGCTGTTATCAAACAACCTACAAAGAACGGTTGTGCCTGTCAAGTACATGAACTAGCTATATTTGAGATTTCCTGAGTAAGACAGCATGAAGTTATTCCATTCCGAGAAAACAAAAAGAGCATCAGTGGGAGTCAAGATATTTGCATTACATTGAAAAATGTAATACAAGGACATAAAATAACAACACTCAGATCAAAATGGTGCATAAACCAACAACTTATACAATCAAAAATTCAATGCCATAAACTTCAAGCTGTGATTAAATAATTTAAAAAACTAAGACATCAGGAGTCAGATTTTCACAGACACTACCAAAGAAAAAATTACTATCAGTATCACCTGCCTATATAAAACTAGTTAAAAGAATATTATGGTACTATAAATCATGAAGACAGCCCCTATGAAGCACATCCAAACAAATTCATGTTCAGAACAGATGATACATGTGATAACACTACTCTCTTTGTAAACAAGATATCCACAATGGAGAAATTTCTACACTTGGTTGACTGTCAGCATTTGTCACATGTTGTGTGAGCAAATTCCCTGTACTTTCTACAAATTATATTCTGTTCTACTAGTTTACCATAGCTTCCTTCCACACTCTGCAATGACACCCTCTTCAAGTACTGGTACATGTTAGACAAATTCTAACTTCTTCATACAACTCTGTTTTAAATTATTCTTGTGTTCCCCAGTCCTTACTCCAAGCTGTCTAACTGTTTCCCAAGTATAATTTCAGCTGCATTCACTGAGAGTACTGCAAACACAGTGATTAACATCCTCCAAACCCCTTCCAGTCTGTCTGCTTCCACAGTAAAGCTTCTGTTACATTGAGAGTGATTAAGGTCAACACAGCACATGGTGGCTCCACACTCCTACCAGTCTGCCTGCTTCTGCAATATTACTTCTGCTACCTTAACAATGAGTACTGTAACACAGTGCTTCATGTTCTGACCACCACTATTAGTCTGCCTCCTTGTCTAGTACAACTTCTGCAGCTTTACATGCTTCATCTCCACTGGTGTAACATGCATAGTTTATTTCGATGTCGTCAATCACACACAACACTCTTTGCATTTGTTTACTTTCTAGCAACTAGTTTCAACCTTGGGTATAAGTCATCAGGTGAATTATACAAGAATTATTTGTATAATTCACCTGATGATGACCTGTACTCAAGGTCGAAACTAGCTGCCAGACAATAAACAAATACAAAGAGTGCTCTGTATGTGACTGATAATGTTGAAATTCATTGTAACTTCTGTAGCATTAACAGGAGCAGTGAAAGAATACATATCCTCAAGACCTCTGTTTCATGTAGTTCTCATTAGTGAGCTGGGAAGGTCATGTTTCGTTTTGAACCCAGTCTTGACACATCTATTTCTAATATGTCTGAACTTCCAAAACACCTTTCACACAAGGAACAACCAACATACTGAAATGTGCCTCATCAGTATCTGGGCAATTTCTAATCACTTATTCTTGCAGAGCTCAGTCGGTATAGTGACTTGCTACGGGCTTGATGGTCTGGGGATCAAATCCCGGTGGAGGGCTAAATTTTCCACACCCATCCAAACCAGCCCTGGGGCCCGCCCAGCCTCCTATACAATGGGTACCAGGTCTTTCCCTGGGATAAAGCGGCCAGGGTGTGGCGTTGACCACCCATCCTGTTCTAGCGCCAAGATTATAGAAAGAGTAGAGCTATACTTCTACTCCCCCTCTGGGCCTTCATGGCCTGTTCTAGGGCAAATTTTGTCTCTTGCACACTGAGTAATAAAATACTCAGTACCAAGTCTTCCCTAGTGTTCATAACCACAATGATGAAACTGAGCTTTTGCTTGCAAATTGTACTTGCTTTACTGATTGAAATATGAAACTCTTCACTCAACAGATATGCTGAGAAAGACTGGAATCAGTCACATAGTGACCAGTGCATGTAGGAATCTGGCAAACCTTTGTTTCCAGGATTGCTCATTTCCTACACAACAAAGCATGTGGAAATGCAAGTCCAGTACTTAAAAATTAAACAAGAATTTTAAAAGGTATAATTTTTGTATCATCTGAAGAGACACTCAGAATGAAGTAACATTAACATGCAGGGAAATTTCAATGCATGTATACAATCGGAAGGTGTCACTATATGAACACATCTATATGACAGAGAAAGTTGTCTGCATGTGTGTCTGTCCGTGGCTGCCACAACTCATCAGCCTAAAATAGTGGCAGTAGTTTAGGACAATTATATCCATGCCACACCAAATAAAATCAAAACAGGTTTATGGGAAATGGGATGGACCATGGACAGCTGACACCCTTATATGAACCCAAGATAACTTTTCTGACTCAGTTTACACAACTTTCGTTTAGTGGTACAAAAACTCCTTTTGTTTGCAAATAAATGCTATACATTTCAGCTTTTGTACCAGAACCAAACAAAAACCCTCATGTCACATCAGTACATTTCCAATATGGAAGTGAGATCTCATGCATTACAACAGTTTATTCATGTACATTATTATTTCTTTTTCAGCATGGCACTTATATTGGTGCATTTATTACATTATATCATACAGTGGCAAAATCACGTTAACTTCATAAAATTTTATAGAATTTTTTTTGTAACATTCAAAACTTTATTTCACTGATTAGATCTGCCCTTACTATTCAAATCTGGGATAGTTACAGTCATTCCCTGTTTATGTTCATAATACAGTGATGTCAGTAGGACTCAACATTTTGTTTGTTTTTTGTTGACAGCTCTGTCGCACATGATGTGTGTCCACACTACACCAGTACCTGATTTTGTTAAGACGACTTTCACGTGCACAGAATAATGCTTTATCACTGTAAAGCAGAATACATTACAAAATATTAAAGTACTCCAATGTTCTCCTCAAGTCATAATGTATAATTTCTAGGCAGAGTGCTTGAAACATTCATTTCTTTACTGGTCTCACCCATACGTGTTTCAACTCAAGTTACCAGCTGTGTTTTAGGAGTGCAGATTTTATTCACAATGGATCAGACTTATGCTGTCAACTCTGTTGTTCCATGCTGTACCAATATATCAAATTCTGTAGTGTGTAAACTCTACATTCTGCATGCCATTTTTGGTTTCTCTATGTACATGATATTTCTTCTTTAGGTAAGTCATTCCCACTGTACTTTAGCCAATAAATATATTTATTATACCACCTTGCAAAACACAGTCATGCTTCTCTTAGGTTATTGGATTTGGCCTCTCATCCAGGCCATCATCAAAACTATGTAATGTCTAGAAGTTTACAACAAAACCATACATTACTCTATACATTAATGCCATATAGAAATCTTATTCCAATTACGAAAGTATCATAAAACATGTTAAAATACGATATAAAATTGGATGAAAGAAAGTATATTAAAAATAAGAATATTTTTAAAAAAAATTATATTTCTTAATGCAGAATGTAGATATTTTAGAATTCCAGTGACTGCCTGGAAATCTGGATCACCTTCACATACATTATTGATTCCAAGATTGTGGAAATGAAGACAGCAATGTGTATTATACACTAAAAAGGAAATTCTCCAAAACTGCCTACATTCTGCATTAAAAAATATTCTTGTTTTTAAACAAAATTGTTTTTTCATCAAATTTTTATCATATTTAAATTCGTTGTATGACTTTTCGTAAAAAGAATAAGACCTCTATCCCACGTAATACACAGACTACTATATGGTTTTTTTTTTGTAAAGTTCTAGACATTACATACGTTTGATGAAGGCCTGGGTGTTAGGCTGACACTCATAACCTAAGAAAAGTGTGACTGTGTGGTGCAAGACTGTACAAAAAATATATTAAACATTTTTCTACTCGATTCATACCCTTCTATTTTCTTGTGACATGGAATGATAGCCGTACTTCATGAATGGGCCCTATATCATGTCCTTGACCAAATAAATGTTGAACAAGTTTTGAACTGTTGTTACAATTTGTGTTGGCTACATGGAAAATGTTATCTATGTTTCATATTGCAACACACAATTGGATGCCACACACACACACACAAACCCCTAGTGTCAGTGAGTCATACTCCATTGCCATGGATACCACCATTGGGTATACCTAATATAAGTAGAGCATCCAGAATGTGGAGTCATTGTAGTTGTAATATTATGGTACAGCAATAAAAATGAAACAAATTTAATATATTGGTGAAAAAGTGTTCTGAGAAACCTATGCAACAGAGCAATGGTGTTTGTATCTCTAATACAAAACAACAAACACCAATGTATCAAATATGTACACAAATGGATCAGTCTGAATTCACATGTCCATAGTAGGTGACTAAATTCTGAACCTGGGAATTTCAAGCCCCAGATGAGAGAACTGATTCAGTAAAAACAGAAGTGCAGAGAAGATAGTTTTGCTCATGGAATGAGTACAATTTTAGGTTACAGCATAGATACACAAGTGTGCCTGTGTTAAGAACATATTTATGATAATTTGTATAATTCTGTTTACTGCTAATTAAAACTGTAAGCAGATATCATTATCTGAGTAAATCCTACATGTACACATAAGCTTATAAGAAAGAGTGTACTGTCATATAATTTAAGATAAGCGTGAATTCAGCTTTATTCTCTCAATGAACTTCTCCATTTTGTTTCATGGTGTCCTTCAGCTTATACAGCATGCTGCTGGGGGAAAGTCATGGGTTAGGGAGCAAGATGAAAGGATTTAATCTACATCTACAAGTATAAAATCAGGCTGTGTTTCTAGGCTCTTACAATTATGATGATGATGATGATCTGTAACCGATATTAATTCTACTTGGTGGATAAGGACAGAACATGAAAAAAAAAAGGAACTAAAAACCAGAACAATAATCAGTTTTAAAATTGTGACACTGCAGTAGCACACATAATATAAGAATGATATGAGATTCACAGTCCAATATCACACTTATGCACTACAGTCTGAATAAACACAGAGCCCCCCCCCCCCACCAGAAATTTACTTATTGATCTATGACACTGCACATGATATTTAACCATGGGGAATGCAATATTAAAAAAAAAAAAAAAAAAGTGCTAACTGAAGGGAAACCCAATTTAGTTCTTTCTCTTTCTCTCTCTCACTCGCACATGCACCCACACAAAAGACACTTGACTATTTCTAACAGGGCCTAAAAATGGATTACTAATATCTAGACTTTTGTCTGTTGTTTTATACTTTAAAGGAAAAATTCATATTTCAGAAAACTGGATATATTCCTGCCCTCCAATAAAAGGTCTTTAATTACTGGACCACTGTTTGCTAGGGAAGGTGAACAGGTCCAAATTCCAAAATGAAGAGCTCATTTTTTGACAAGATGGTATGGAGAGTCCAGAAACCAAGCATTTATAAAACTAAGCTGGATCAATTTACAAGCCTCACAAGAAGCAAAATATGATGTCTTATCAACTAATTTAACAGTGAGAGGTAATATAAAGGCAACTGAAAATTGTAAGTCCAGAACACTGTGAAGACTTTCTGCCACACTGAGTTACTTGTGTTGCTGTCTCACCTGTGATACTTCAAAAGTATTTTCAAAAACTCCTGATATTCATCCATCATAGAAGATATTGTAATTTACCTTATCATAACATGAAAGACAAGAAAATCCAATCAACAGTAAGGTGAAACATCACCAAAAAATTACATAAAATCAACAGGATATCATGTACCAAACAAACAAGATATTTTCTCTAAAAAACAAAACAACACCAGCAACGTGGCACATGTACCTACACATGCTTGGAAAGCTTGACCTCAAATCTAAACACTGCTTCATGTAATCTGCTATATATTGACATACACAGATGACTTGATGACCTACAGCTTCTGACTGACTGACCAGCTGCCTTACAATCTCCTATGATTTTGTATGCATTTACTTAGCTATATATGTATAAGGATGCTACTTATAGAACATAAATAACATAGGAATACTTATGCAATAATAAATGTTAAACTGTAGAAATATTATGGGACATATTTTGCATACTTAATTACAAGTGTGTTCCCACAACTGTGCCTGCATTCTCTTTGCAATGTGGTAACCCACTCATGCTCTTGGGTGCTATTTAAAGTGTCTGGAACCTACTGGTGACTACAATACTTTTTGCAATACTAAAAAATCTCTGCATTCTGTCTACAGTGCATTAATGTGTTCCATATAATTTTTGTAATTCCTTTAACAGCATTAACTGACTCATTTTTATAATGGAGATGAACTGTGTTCTCTCTGAGGTATGAAGTGAATTTGTGTCTTTAAAGGGTTAACTTTTAACAGTCAGTTGTACATGTACATACAATTATAACTAGGAAGCGGCTTGGTATACAAAATACTGTTCAAAAGTGCAGCGTTCACTTTATCATAAAACAGTCCCAAATGCATTCTGTAAGGCTGTAACAATATGTCTTGAAAGAGGCAAAAAAAAATCACTGTATTTGTAAGAATTATGTACATTAAGTTCAGGCTAGGTTTAAAAATATGCAGGCTTTGTTAAAAGTGCCCCAACTGGGTAGAATGTGCAATTTCATACCTCTATAAGGCTGCTAAACGTACTTTAATAATCCAGTGATTTGTGTCACTGAAAGGCCTTAAAGTATCAAAGAACTCTAATACAATAAGCTTTCTTAAATATTTTCAACCCTATGGGCATTAAAATATGACTGCCATGCCACAAAGTACATCACTTTGTACATTTAACATGTCAGTCAGAGACTACACAGTAAATTATTTCCATAAACTGGACAGTGAGAACTTGTGGAAATACTGCTCAAATTCTAGTCACTAATATGAGAAATTTATTGCATGTAAACACACTGACAGACATTAACATCTACATAGTTAGGACAGCATAAGAGAACATGAGAAAATAGAATGAAATAAGTAAATCAGCCACTTGTTTATGGAATACATTACACAAAAAAAATCATATACAACACAGACAATGATCTACATGGCATTCCATGGAAACCTAGGGGTTTTGCACATTGAAAAGTAAGGGGTGAGCCAGATAATTCCAATGACATTAAAAAAGATTATAACAATACAGAGTTGTTGCTTTTAAGCTTCATACTTCACATACACAAAATGTTATTTTTGTTTCTATGTGCAATTACACAATTTTTATTTCATATCATTGTGAAACATTTATTACTGCTCTTTCTTCTTTTTGGTCTACTTCATCCTCTTCACACATAAGAAATCTATTAGGGCTTCTGCTAATTTTTTTCAAGTAAGAAAGAGTCTTGCAACCAAATTAAGTTGGGTAACAACGGTCTACAATTAAATATAAGAAACTATGAACTTGTTCATTTCTTGATAATAAATCCCAGACAGGTTAAAAAAAAAAGGCACCCATAAATATAAATGAACCAACTGACTCCAGTAAGCAGTGTCCTTCTTGAAAAGCCAACTGCTTCCTAGCTATTCAGAACACCCCTTGCATTTTACAGCAACTAAGGTTTATCACCACATTAAGAATGGGCTGCCATTGGTCACTATTCTCAGCTGGACAAATCTAGTCTTCACCCTCCCGACCAATTTCTTTAATACCAATTTCAATATTATCCTCCCATCTATGCACAGATATGCCAAGTGACCTCTTTCCTTCAGATATTTCAGTTGAAAACCTTGTATCTCTTCTCTCCCAAGAGTGCCACACATTCTGCTCATCTAATGCTCACTCATTGAATCATAATAAAATTTTTATGTGGAGTAAAAGCCATGAAACTCCTCATAATGCAATTTTCTCTGGCCACCTGTTAATTCCTCCTAAGGCCAAAATATCTCCCTCAGCACCCTGTTTTAGAACAATCTCAGTAAATGTTCTTCCCTCAAGGTAAGAGATCAAGTTCCACACCAATATAAAACAACAGCCAAAACTGTCTACTAATAATGAGCACTTTCAAAATTAATCCACAATGAAATTAAGAGCAGATTAACCTTATGATATGCGTGATATTGTTGTTCTAAATCGTCTACTGCCATCTTATTTCTGAAGGGCTAGACTGCATCACATAAGCCTATCATCATTAAAATGAGTTTCTCACGAAGAACCATGTTCTGCACAGTTAGCCATATGGAAGAGATATTTTGCTGGGTAGGCATATGTGCTTACATACATAAGGTGAAGAAACACATTTCAGAGTTACCGAAATGCAAGTGCTGATAGATGGCGTGGAAGGGACAAACACAGGTTAATGATTACAGGGAAATTCAAAAGAAAAAGTTCTGATGTCTTACACCAATCACACTTTGTTAACTGTTGAAACCACTCTGCAGAAACAGCTCAGAAGATTTTATGAACAATTTTTTTGTGTCGTCGTACATCAACCTTTCTGCTGAGTGTCAAGTTACATATGGGGCATTTAGTGTTGTTCAAGTGCACATCCATGTGCTGTTTTAATGATGAACGTTGCTTGTAACTGGTCCCACATATGTTGCAAGTATAAGCGGCTGTGGTCACGTCACTTGCTTTTACTGGCGACAATAATCCTCCAAGCCAATAATCATCTGGAAAAAGACAACATATACATGAAACCTCAATTCTGTCATTGTATCATATGTACCAACAATATTTCATACTACCCAAGTGTCATGTGAGATACAAATTATTATAGCATTTCACCCTTAAAGTATGAAATAACTTTCAATTGCTAGGAATGGCTGACTTCTATGGCTCTTGACGAAAAATGAAGAATGTATTTGGGATTAAATTTTGGATGGTGGATGCAGAGACAAAGGGGTTACAAGATGACACTTCTCCTCAAAAAACTGTACCTTATGCAGATTAATACACCACACACAAAGGGTAAAAAAACAGACAACACAGTTTCATTGAAGGAAAAGTAACACATTGCATCAGGAGATACAAATTTTAAACAATAAGATTACTAGTATACCTTGCGAGAGGCAAAGGAAAAAATCACTTGGGACAGGTATTTATACATACATGGTCATTTTCTCTGCCAAATACTTTTTGTCACTTCCCAACACTACATGCTGCATGTGTGGACAGTTGGGTGAGCCATGTTAATGTGATAAATGAGCTGAGGGAAAGTGGTAAAAAATGGTTGTCAGATAAAATAATGACCACATACAATTATTACAAATATAAATGTGAATGATGAACAGTAGTAAACCTTGTGGAATTTGAAGTGCTCACAGTGGTGCTGATGAAGATTCAGTCTTCTGAGATATGATGCTGGTAACTATTTACCAATCAACATGGCAACATATCCCAGAAGAACTTATGTGATGTTTTGATAGTTTTAAGGACACAACGGAATGAATTCTATTAAATAAACCTTTAATACTACACCTTCATACACTCAAACCACAATATACTGGCACCTGTCAGTATTTACATTTACCAAAGTGTGCGATGTGGACAAACACAGGATTAGTGAGAGAGGTATTTCAGAAGCCAGGGAAGTATGAAATGCTGCCCAGTCAGTGAAACTTTTTATCTTCAGGAAGTACTTCAATAGTTGATACTGCACTAAAACTTCATTATCTAGCATAACAGACATTATGAAGCTTATCACAGATGCACAGGATGATGGTCATTCTGTGTATGAATGTAAGGTAAAACAAGTCATTCCTTCATTAATTTATTCAACAATTATTACAATTTAATAACTACTTTCACCAGTCATAACCTTTACAGAGTTTTTATGTCTCATATCTAACACAAACATTTTTTTTAATAAACTAGCTATTTATTAATGCTTCATCAGGGACAAGCAAGTTACAATAAAAGAGAACTTAATCTGTATAGGAGGTTGCAGGACTTGAGGTCACTACTGCAGGTTTTACACAGGACATCCCACTGTGTTATGAACTTAAAAACTATCTGTTGAAGCTCCTTCAACCTGTTCTGTTTGACGGAATTATAACAGATTGTTTTCTCAATACTGCAGGACCTAATTGCAGAGGAAAATCTGAGTCAGGAATGTCATGTACACATGGGTGCAATTAGCAACACTTAGTGAATTAGTATTAGTTATGTGCAGGGGATACATTCAGATGTGGATGTGTTCATGTAATAATAACAACACTAGTATAATGTGTGGTAGCAGGCAGTGAGCTAGTTTCTCCTGTGATAAGTGTACAGTGTGTCGTAAAGGTAAACATGATATATTCCCCTGAAGAATACTCCAATATGCAATTTGTGAATGGGTTTTGAAATGGTAATGCCACTGCTGTTCTTGAAGAATATCAGAACTGATGGCCTGAAGGACAAATCCCTGCTCAACCTGTCTTCATTTTTCACCAATACATGCAAGAAAATGGATCCCTTCTCGCTGTAAACCACCATACTAAACATGAAGTACTATGGAATGTGTAGGGAAAGAAAAACATTACTGGCATAATACAGCGAAGTCCATGCACTAGTACACAAATACTTCCAACCATCTCATTACTCCATGCATGAGAATCTGAAGAACGTTACACAAAGGATAGCATTCACACATATCAAGTGCATTGAGCACCTTAAACCTGCATACATGTCTAGCCACCTGAAATTCTTATATTGGGTTAATATTAACCCCAAGTGGTTCACAACATTTTGTTTACTGAAGAGGCCCATTTTGCCCGTAATGGAGTCCAAACTGCAAGAGACTTCCATTTGGGGTCATGATAATCCATACATAACAGTGTAAAGTAGATACCAACAATGCTTCCTATAAAAATGTGGCATGGTGTCATTGGCGACCTGCTCATTGGACCGTACATCGTCCCTCATCTGACAGGTGACATTTATGCCAACTTTTTGCAAATTTCATGAGGAGACATTAGTTCAGGCAATGCACCTCCTGCAATAGCAATGAATTCCACAACAAACTACTTCAGATAAAATCCACACAAGGCCTGTTATGAAGTCAACTTCAGCCCTACTTCTGTCACAACAGGCAGACAGTAAATTCTACTCTTACAATATTAGTATACACAGTTTTTAGATTAAGTGTGAAAATGAATTTCACATAAAAAGATACAAATAAATCAACATTTGGAGGGAAGTGTGGAATTAATAGTAAGAACTCTTAGGGTACACTTTATCTCATATGGAGTTCAAGCTGTCATTATGAAAAGTAACTTACATATACTTCTCACTATCTAGTTTGATTAAAAAAAAAAGCCAACAGACTGGATATCGGGTTGCAGTCATGACCAAGAACGACCCCTGTGGCTCCACTCACCGTTAAAGTGTTAACACGATCTATAAAATGGGCAATGTATTAAAGCATGTACTACAGTTGAAACATCATCACAAAACACACACATAGGCCACTGTTCACACAGCAATAAGTAGCCATATGTGACGTACACGTGTCCAATAGAGCAACATGCATGTTCAAATCACTTCTCTCCATATTCATTAGCAAGATCATCCCCACACTAATGATTGCATTCCTTAGTCAATTTATTTATCACTGAAATTATAATACTTTCCGTAATCAGTCAAAAGCTTCAAAGAAATTTTGTGTCATATGCTTATGGTGCAAATTCAATTGGGGCATCTGTTAAATCATTAAACTATTTACCATTGTTAAATAATTAAAAAGCCACAGATAAAATACCTAAATCTATAAAATGTGCGCCATGTCCACATGCAAGACAATGAAGTACACTTCATATCCCACTGTAAATTTTCTGAGAAAGCTCAGATATACTTTATATGTACATCACCTCCTAAAACTCGACAGACACTGATAGTTGGATATCTGTTGTTCAACGACCATGTATGCAGCCTTGACAGCTTGGTTACCAGATAGACCAACAAGACCACCATGCAGTAGCAGACCAATGAGAATTCCAAATAAAGAGGGACAATATCTGAACTGTGTTTCAGAAGCTTTCACAGCTGTCGAATTGAGGATGTTGTTCTGCTGGGATGTGGCACAGGGTCACAGGGTAAATGGTGCTTGATGTTTTGGGACCACTACCATGTCTCAGTCTCAAATCATCTGGCACCAGTTACCTAATGACAACGTACCACATCCCTGAAGAACATATATAAAATCATATTTGCTGGATCTGAAGGTATACAATGTTGTAATTTATAGGTACATGCACAGCACCCATGAAATCATGTAGAATATAGACCAGCATACTACATGCATCATAGCCATGTAGGCACAGATGAACTTTTCACAGCCTCAAACACACAGATTTAAGTACAGCCCAAACAAAATTATCGTATTGGGAATAACAGTTTCAGATGTCATTTTGGTAAAGAAATATGTAAGTAAATATTAAATGACCCTTCATGCCAATCCACGCAGGATTTCCTGTTAACAATTTCTGGACTGGTCACTTCGCTTGTCCTCTGCTGCTACCTGTGCATTAGGGTACTGATAAGCAGGGAGGGGGACACAATGAAATCCAATCTAATTCACACGTCACCAGTCAATCAGCAGAGTTGTTCAGGTTTAGAGAAAATAGCAAACATACAGTGCATAAAGAGACACAGCAATATTTCCTTTACCACTATGAGTGTGATACAAAATTTTTGTATTTTCCCCTTATAGTTGTTTTCTTAAATATAATTATGTTCTTACACCACACAACAATATGGAAAGAAGCTCATACAATTCTAGTGCATAATATAGGATCTAATTATTTTCATCAGGACCACGAATGTGCACAAAGCAAAATCTCCTACATAAACATTAAACACAAAGAGTAAAATAAGAATACACAAAGAAAAGATCTTGATAAGTATACATACTTTTCAATCTGTACTGTTTACCCTATAACACCAATTACAGAACAAATAAATACTGAACAATCACAGCAGTTGCATCTTGCAGACTGTAAATAACATATCGTAATAAAGTAATTTAAATCCATTTCAGGTGTTGTTCAGTTCACAACTCTGATAAAAAAAAGTCACAAACGACAACAAGTATGATCTGATCTCTTTTGTAAATGACTAAGCTGAAACCAACTCTCTTGGTGAGACTCAATGGTAACATATGGTAAGGGCTGATAATTTTTTACTACAGAACACACATCACACATGCTAAAATTTCTTCTTGAACTTAACTCTAATACAATTATGAAGAATCAACATAAGAATGAACATTGTTAACAGACCTGTTCAACAATAAAATAAGGATAAAAAGTGAAAAGGTTAGGTATAAAAAGAAAATTAAGAAAAGTTTACAATAAAAATGTGAAACCCTGATTTACAGAATGAATAATAGTGTTAAAAATGATTGTCTATTCTTCACTTCCTCATATAAAAACAAACAAATCAGCAAAGGTAAGTTGCAATGCAGTCATCAGAATTATGCAGACAACTAGAGAAACTAATCAGAATTTCACAACACTTTGCCTGACGCATACCACACTTCATATTTTGAAGATACTGGAGTCACTCAAATATGTTCATGTTTGTGACACATTGCTGTTGATTAGTTGAAGCAAAACTGTTAGGATCACATTTGTTCAGACAATATTCATGTGACAGATATCACTTTCATAAACAATATCCACCTAGACATAGATGTGTGAATATCAAGGTAAAGCAGTCCCATTACAGGCCTGGACAGGCCCAGAGGGTTCCAGGAAGTTAAGGTTCCCAGATTTCGTGACAACAGCACAGGATGGTGGTAGGTTGTCAGCCTTACGTACCGGCCACCTTTACCCCCAGGAAATACTCCTGGTACTCATTTCTGTTAGAGGCTGAGTCGACCCCAGAGCCATAGTGTGACTGGAAGGATTATATGTCAATGAAAAATCCACAGACACCAGTTGGGATCGAACCAGTGACCTTCCAATTTGTAGCACAGCACCTTAACCACTGTGCTACCGCAGTCTCCGATGTGTGAATACACAGTATTGTAATTGGGACCAAAACATATCAAAAAATACATAAAGCCATCTGCATGTGTTACAGACATCAATTAACACACTTAAAAAATGCCAAAGGGGAACTTGGACTAAAGTGTGATACACAATAAATAAGGTTTACAATTACTTTACAGAATTCACACTAATATGCAGCAAACACAGTAACACACTCTATCAGATAAACAAGCTCAAAACAAATTCTTTCCAAATGTTATATTATGAGATTTATTTTCACGTGTGAAATTAACAGTGAAGTAGAACAGCAACTGACCACAGCATCTATGTGTTTACTTATCAAAAGTAAAGATAAAAATAGAGATCCTCAGAGGTGTAAAACATCTGGGATGTGACATCATGTAAAAAAAAAGGACAAAGGTTGGATGCAAAATATTTTATACATTGTATCCTCTTTTCTTATACTACACCATCTATTTCACAAGAGCACACTGTAATTAACTTTTAAATGTGCATTTTACCTTAATCTTTGACAATGTAATATATTTCTAACTAAATATGACACTTGATCGTACTCCCTGAAGATGGCTACATATGTTAGCTGACACATATTGGAGTAAACTGTATATGGTATAAAGTGTGCAATATGTTGAAATAAATCTTATCACATATTGCATCTTACCAGATGCTTACTATGTTTTGGAGGGACATACAGTCTCCACTGGGGAGTTTCTACAACAATGTTTCGGTTTACATGGGATTGACTTGTAAGATGACTAGCATATAATTAAATGGACAGAATGAGGAATGAAGTTGCCATGTGCTATCTGAGGGTACGATCAAGCTTTTTTCTTCATGGCACCAAAAGAAATGACATGAAAGAAACCTCTGTTAGAACAGCCAGTCACTGGATTGATATGTGAAATCTGAGAACATCTAATGCTACACACTGGACAGCCATGTTCAGTGTGATATTGTTTAGTTTCTACTCACAGTATGGGGGTAGTTGTAAAGGACATGACACACAGGTTGTATGTCCAGAAATGAGTAAAATTTAAACAGCTCATACAACAAGGCAAGACATATATAACTTAAACATGATATCACAGTTCAGTGACCAAAAGTGCTTGGATGCCTCTTCAGCATTAGTTTTGTCTAGCTGGTCCTTCAGTCAGACTGATCTGCTTTGCATACCTAGTATAACGGGCAGTGATCTACATCGCCTTATTCAATGCACAGGGGTTTTTATTTGCCTTCATTTTTATTACCATCAACATTGATACTAATCATCACCATACTGTTCTACAACAGGTTCAGAGCCTCTTCCAAACTGACTTGGGTACTAATATGATAATTTGAACAGATAAGAAGAAATAACTTTCAAACCACATTCACACATGTCCCCCACCCCCACCCACACATGCACACAATAATGTACAATGCACCATACATAAATCAGTCCTTTGTATTCACATTTTTAATACATCACATATTTAAAAGACAACAAAAATATTAAAAGTATTCATTCTATCAACTCAAGCTATGAAACTGGATTAACAGACTCGCACACAAACTGAATCAAATAAACAGAGCAACCTCATAATTTAAGGTCAATCAACTAAATGGTAAGAAACTTCATAACAAAGGAGTTTTCTTGAAAGTTAATACACAGCTCTTTTTTTTTTTTAAGGAATGTGTAGGTTCATAGTCCCCACCTCCACAACCTAACGCTTCAACATGCATTTTCATATAGCCCTACTACCTTCACTCAGATCTCCTACACAGCCTTTTGGCTTGCTGTTCTCTGGTGTAAATTTGTATAAATTTCCCATTTCTGCCACTCATGATGCAGGTTTAAACAAACCACTGTCTCTGTTTTATCCTTCTTGCAATATTACCTGAGAAGCAGAAATTTTGAAACATTTCTTTCAGTGACCTCTGGGCTTCTCTTACATTCATCTATTCTCCTCAGCACACCATTCTTAAATATCCTCAATCTATGTTCTATGTTCTTACATTAAAGTCACAGACCAACTTGCACACACATTAAACAGCACATAAAATCATACTGTATATATGAATACTTTAATTTGTACTATATGAGACAGAACGTAGGAAGGTAAAAGATTCTGAATTGAACGACAGCAGGGACCTTCAAAACTTCATCCCTTTATGTACATCTACTGATGTTAGGTATTCTGTGAATATCTTTAATGATAGCAGATATTATATTTCCAAGTGACAACTTGTAGGAACTTGCTGATGTACACACAACAAATAACAGGTTTTGTGTGTCAGTCTACATATTACACCTGCATATAGACGGCAAGATATTCTACATGTTCAGTAAGCCTTTGTCTACAAAAATAGCAAGACTGTAATTAATAATTAAATACTGCACCTTTACAATAAACATACAGAAGCCAAAGAACATGAATACAAACACAAATTAATGTCCGAATTCCTTGCCATACATGTATGTGGAAAAACACAGCAATTCTTAATTACAAATGATTCAAGTATATACAACACCAGGAAGGACACAGCACTTTCACAACTTACTCTGAATTTGAATCTAATCAAGCCTGTGTACAATCCTGAGATGCTGGCGTAGGTAATACTTTCTGCTCAGAACCACATTACATACTGGACATTTGGTTGCGTTCCTGTGGACACTCAAGTGCGAGTAGAGAGAGGTGCGATGGACATACTTCGCACCACATTCGTTGCAAGAATAGGAACCCCTGTGTTGAATCTGAATCAGCTTCTCTCTCTCCTCAGTAACTGTAGGAAGCATCATGTGGGTCAGTTCTGGACAGAACAAACAGTTCAATCACAAATCCAACATAACAGTGTTTGAAACTGAGTAAAATAATTACATTCATTGTGAAATGGTGAAGTCATGTGGACTGCTGAAGAATGAAAAGCACACTTCTCACAAAAATGAAGTTCCTAAATATGAAGACAAGAATATGAATGATATGTATATATGGCAAAGTGAAGGATGTGTAAATTAATCAAATGTGTCATAAAGTGTCCATATCAAACAGGAGACTGGAACAGGGAACATTAAGCCTGATTCAATGGCATTTATCAATCAAGTTTCCTTAAACTATTTCTTTAGCTATAGTCTGCCCACCTGCAGTGCACAGTGTGCAAGTGTAAGGTAAAATTATGAAGCTCCTTCAACATTATGTCAGTATCCCCTAATTATCAGTCATACTCTTTTACTCCAGTTTCTCCTGAAAGAAACTTCTAAATTTCAATTCCACTGGCAACACACCCACACACAACAAAAGTTACCAAACAAAGTTGTGTGCCCAGAAGCAAAATAAACTCTTACTGTGACAAAAAGACAAAATTGTGTATTTACACTTGGTAATAAATACAGGATATTACCTGAAATGTTTCATAATTTGAACTGCTCCACTTAAATGTCACACTCTAGTAAATTAAACTGGAAACATGAGAGAGCATCAAAATATTAAAACAGATAAACTCTGCCTGCCCACACCCACAACCCTCTGCTGCTGCTGTCGATGACCTCAAGTATTATGCTGATTCTAAATAGTGATTTCAGCACTGGTCCAACCATTTGTTTAAGAATCGCCATTCACGAAGTAGCCAACATGTTTGAAATTTTGTGTGGGTCAGTTTAGAGAATTCTGAAAGAAAAGTTACCTTAAAAATTGAATGTGGGGAATTGGTTTCTTGACCATAACAATGCATCTGCTAACTCTACTTTGTGCCCAAATTTCTGATTAAACAAAATGACTGTCATTCCACACCCTCCCTCATCACCTGAATCAGTGCTGTGTGATTTCTTTCTTTTCTCATACCTGAAGATGAGGTAAAAGGAAAGGGCATTTAATGATATCACCATGATTCACACAAAACTGTGGGATGCAAATGCAGTGTTTCCTACAAAGCACTTCATAAAATGCTCTGAATTGGTGCATGGTCACTAGGCTCACTCAGAACACTTAATATCTTCCAGAAACATAGGGATTGAGTGAAACTTTTCTGTGAGAATCAGTGTTCATACATCTCATTTGTATTGTAACCTTACTCTTCAACACAATTAATTCCCAACAAGAGGTCTGTTTCAGTACTGAAATCATATTAACATCCAAAATCACACAGAGTACCATTTCATGTCAAATCTCTTAAATGAGTTATCATTTTCCACATTTCCACATTCTGCAAGTTTCCGTTCATTTTTGGAAACAGACCCCACTGTCAATCCCACTAAACCTAATGCTTGGCAAACAACAAACCCGTATTCTCCTGCTTAAAGATGTGTAAAGACAGCAAACTTCACTGCTAATGACATATGTTGCCTGTGCATATTTACAGAAGTCATAGTCATGTTAGTATTCCCACTTTTAACTCATCGTAAATAAATTTAACACCCAATCACCCCCTCCCAATATTCTGCAACCCACCAATTTCTGCATAATACTAACAACACTACCATCTACAGACATCTCATCAACAAAACCACATTTTATATCTTCAAAACCAGATCACAGTGAAGTGATTATATAAATTCCCAGGATTAATAAAAACAGTTCACCATTACAATAAGCTTGTAACTTACAAATTATAACAGTGGAAGGATATTCTATAATAATAATCCTTCATCCTGTCTACACTCACGAAAACTTTAAATCTAGGAATCCACTCAACAAAGTATTCAAAAAGTAAATTATACACCCTAATAAAGTACTTTACATAATACAACATCAAAATGGCATAGACAGAATTCTGAACAGGTAAAATACATACAACTTTAACATGTATTTCAATAACACAACTTTTCATATATTATCATCAATTATGCAAAAATGAGATCCCATTTCTTTTTATAGAACTTTATGTTGCTAATTTTATCCCAAGTATTTTGTATATACTGTGTGCTACTGAAGATGACCAGATTAGCAGAAACAAGTCGTAAAGAGTAGTTAATTCTGAAAACAATAAGTTTAGTTGTGACTGATGGATTCCTTCAATATGCTTCATCATAAACAACCCTTGCATGATCACTCCAGAAATTCAACCTCTGTGGCCAATGGGTACTTATTTTTAACCAGATACACTGAAAAATTAGTTACTTACACTTTAGCACTAGATCACATGTAAAACTTTTAGTTACCTACAGTTTAGCACTGCACTGCACTTAAAATTTCCAATTTTCCCATCACTGAAACAAGAAACAGCAAAAATGAATGTAAGTTCATGCAAATAGTAGCCACATTTTACGTGTTCAACATCACACTTGAAAAAACTTTTAAAATGTAGTACTTACCTAGAAGTAAAGACAAGATCTAATAAATTTGAATCATTGATGTCTTCTACTTCAACATCCATACACAGCAGCTGCCCCAGTTGTTTATCGTCATCTATAGAAAGTTCGTAATTGTGAGGGCACTGCTTATTCCTGAGAAGGCCCGCACAAATTCCTAAAATTGCATTCACAATTTCCGATCTCATTTGGTTCTTAAATTCATTTTTTACACTGTCCAGCTGACTGAAAATTCTTTCTAAATCTGCCATTGACCACAGAAGTACTGAGACCTTGGAAGAGTGTTAGTTCTCTAAATGGATTTGTGCTACTGCTAACACTGTATTTTAAAACTCTGTACAGAAAACATGCAAAATCATTGATATTCTGCTAATTAATAAATGAAAAATTTCACCATTGAAGTAAATTATTGTGACTGTGTCAGAATTCAAGTCAGATACTTCAAGTGCCTTTGCAACGGACAGAAGAAAAATTTCTCAAAACACTTCATTATTGTTTGGAAGTTTCTGCTGTAGCTGTTTGAAAAGAACATGCATGAATTGCACGCAACATTCTTTTCTTGTTCTTCACCAAACATTGCTTTTCTCAGTTTTTCCACCTTGTGCTTGAATGCAATGTTGAGGTATGCCATTCAATTTAGGTCTTTTAGAGTCAAAGCTCAGAACAATTCTCTCAACAGAGTATGTGGAAGAACAGTCTTTTTCATGAAGGGCTGATTAGGCATTGGGAAGCTTCCATGGATCTAGAGCCTTTGGTTCAAAATTCTTGTACAGTGCTTGATCCTCTGACAGAATGGGTTTAAGTAACAATTAATACACAAATTCGATTTTTCAGAAAACACTCCTAACAGCATTTTGGCCATATAAAGCTTATCTTTAATACTAGGAATGTCACAGTGCATTTTAAGTTCCTTCCATTGGTCAATTGTTCTTACCACTGCAGGGTCTATGGCATATCATCTTGTATCAAAAGCACGAGAAATTCTCAGTAATTCTTCACCAGCACTTACTGTTTTAAAAACTTCATGGTAAAAGACCCAGCATTTTGACAATAGCAAAAACTGTTTGTAGATTTCACTGACGATTAAGTCCAGATAGACACCCAGCAGTCACAGCAGAAGGAGGCTGATGAATTGAATGGCAAACACACTCTACAAGAATAATATGCGGTACCTCAATTTTAACACTCAATAAACACCATTATTGATTCATTATTGTATGGTTCTGAAACATGAAGACTCACAGAAAATAATAAAAGACATGTCGAAGCTACAGAGATGGATGCCCTAAGGAGATCCTCTTGAATATCAAGAAAAGAAAGAATTAGAAATGTAACTATAAGACAACAAATTGGATTAGAGGAACCAATTATAAAAGAAACTGAACAGAACCAGCTTACATGGTACGGCCATGTTCAAAGAATGG
>Ga0123352_10003333_pt1 | contig 23151 bp, 12 predicted proteins | sample TergutLab28metaG_FD_89700 | JGI IMG/M metagenome (GOLD analysis project Ga0123352, IMG submission 89700) | Labiotermes labralis P1 segment gut microbial communities from Petit-Saut dam, French Guiana - Lab288 P1 | ecosystem: Host-associated > Arthropoda: Insects > Digestive system > Gut ...
CCACTCTGCTGGAATTTCATGTACCATTCACGAATTGTTTTGTCTGTAGGTGGTTCTGTGTGGTACATGATCCGAAACCTCCGTTGCACCGTCACAATTGACTCAGTTTTGGCAAATTCCAAGTAACAGAACGCTTTCTTATTCACTATGAACGCCATTTTTCGTCACGACTACCCCTAGCAGTGGAACCTGCAAGTACGCTAAGGCCCCTAGTATAAACAAAAACCTTGGAGAGATTCTCTACTTATTGTTATGCACCTTTCTGCCGTGTCTGTCTTGGTTGTTGCGCAGTCGAGTTCGGAATTCCCGGAGGGACTTATGAATAACCCTGTATTTTGTTGAAGGTCTGTCTTCTCTATAGTAAGAATACTAACTGATTTACTCATTACGTAATATTCAACAAGTATCTGTTATACGAGTTCTGTCTCATACCGGTAGATTGGACTTGTGTGCATGAATGTGATTTTAAGGAAAACCAACATCGGTGGATATTTAGACTCGTAATTAGTAGGTTCCGGTTTCATAACTCGGCTCGAAGTTAGGAATTATAATTTAGGATTTCCTCTTTGTACCACAATTCTTCTGTGTAAACCCTCAGATTGTGCCACGGTAATTTCGCTCCACGTGGTTTTAAATTTGTCAATCACAGCTTTAACAAACACTCAAAAGTTTGAAATGCTGATAAACATATCTTCGCTAAATAACGCGTAATAAATAAATACTGAACCAAGACACGATATTAATAAATTCAAGTTATTTAATCTTGAAAAAAAAATCATACGTCCATTTCGTATTTTTAGCAAATATTTAATATGTCGGTAAATCCGCTGCTTGTTTCCTGGTTGGTTCAGCTTCGTTGATTAGATCCCATTAGTTAATTTGTTGGACAGAGTTGCAGGACAACTCCTTTATTTATGTATTGGGTTCATTGATTTTCATAGCTAAATGAGTTTTTAGCCATTCGTGTGGCTTAGTTCTGCCTTTGCGGATATTTGTTGGCTGCTTCATTACTTGGTTTAATATTTTAACAACTTTTTACCTTATTTTTGGTTCATTCCTTAGGCCTGGTTAGTTCATGGTCTTTTTGGTAGTTTCATTGATTTCTTCTTGTTTGCTTGGTAAATTTAAGGGTTATATGTGCGAAATGTTCTGCCAGTATTCCTTTATTGTTTTTTGTTTATTTTTTTGTTTGGTAGATTGACTGAATTCATACTTGTTTGATGGATTTATCCATTGATTACCACAAAAATCTTTCATTTTACGATCGTATTTGAAAGCATAAATTTCTTATACTGCGGTAACACATAACTTAATAAGACTAAACACCAAACTCCAGCCATAATGTTGTGTTAAATTGCATTTAAGGCTATTCTTCTTCTTCTTTTTCTTCTTCTGGCTTGCTCAACCACTTTCTTCCATATTTCTCTATTCTGTGCTACTTTCGTCCAATTGCTTATGTTTATGCTCTTTATATCTTCCAAAACGTCATCTTCCCAACGTGTTTTAGGTCTTCCAATTGGTCTTTTTAGACATGGGTTTCCATCTCTTAATCTTCTGCACAATATTATCCTCAGCAATGCCTTCAACATGGCCTAACCCGTTTAATCTCTTTTATTTAATAAACCCAATTCATTTATTTCTTGATTAGTTTTAATTCTCCAGTAGCCATCATCTGTTCTTAGAGGACCAAATATTTTGCTCATGATCTTTCTTTCAAAAATCATCAGTTTGTCATTTTTTCCCTAAGCACCCTTGTTCATTGAAGGCTATTCGCGAAACCAAATTCACTCTAATTGCATTACCGTACAATTGAATTAATAAAAAATCACATTTCTTAATGTCCTTTCGTGACCTTTTTTTCGGAAAACGATCTTATTTTAGTACAACAAATTCAATTCAGAAAGGTAAATTTTCTTTTATGTGAAAACATTTTTGATTTAAACTCAACAAAACGGTCAGTAATAATGACCTCGATCTTAAACTATTTGATGCAAGTCACATCGTGTGGTTTGAATTGGTGTTGTGAAAACTTTGCGTAGTGAATTCACGAAAGACATTAATCTGAAGTGACATGACGAAATCTCAGCTACGATATTACCGAAGATCCTGATTTCGAAACCAAATAACAAATATGCTAGGCGAAGAGATCGGCAATTTCACTTGGAAGAATTAAGTACACATTGATGTTCGAGCGACAGGAATACCAGTCTGTATAAGCTATATTGGAACAATGAGGAAGGAGCGGACCTCAAGGTTATTGTTGTTAATTTTATGACAGTGTTTGTCACGCGGAGGGATTCGGTTTACACTAATGGTTGTGGTCATATCGTCTCTCTGACCCCTGTAAACAATAACATCCCCTGAAGCTTCCGGCATACATCAATCGGAAAGCTGTTTATGCTTGATCAGGGATGTGGCCGTGCAACTAGCCCAAGCCGGGTTCGGAGGCAATTCTTGGCTGACACTTGTGCGAGCAGGTTAAAAGGAAAGAATGGGTAGATAATAACCAGATGTTTTGATAAAATTTTCTAGCAGTGCTGGACACAAATGATTCATTTTCATTGTTGAAACTCACTTGAAATAAATAGCTATGGAAATTATCTCTAAGTGGCCTAAACTCGATTATCGTACTTTTGTCTAGACGATAGACCTCTGACCACCATATGTTATATACTGTGAGTGGAGTAAATACTACCGGCTATGAGATTGGTCCATTTATTATATATATATATATATATATATATTGGTAAAGCAGTCCCATTACAGGCCTGGACAGACTTACGCACCAGCCGCCTTTACCACCAGGAAATATTCCTGGTACTCATTTTTGTTAGAGGCTGATTCGACCCCAGAGTCATAGTGTGATCGGAAGGATCTTATGTCAATGTAAAATCCACTGACACCACCTGGGATCGAACCATATATATATATGTATGTATATATGTTGTTGATGAGTGTGTAGGATTGGTGGAAAGACAAAAATATAGAAAAGTGGGAAAACAATATGACGCCTTCAGCTATCAGACAGCAAAAAGCGTAAGTACGCATATTCGTGCGTGGAATAAGGCTTTGCTTCCAAACATTCCATGTATTCAGGACCTTCATTATCAAAGAAAATAGCTGAAATGAAATGAAAGATTTATTTGCGCTCTTGTAAAATTTAGTGTTATGCCGTGGTGCAAAGAAATGTACTCCAGAAGAGATGCTACAATTAAAAGTTCATCGGAAAAGTAAACCTTGCTTCAGTTTACAATTAAATTAACTTACATTATAGGCTTTGCCACATCAAAGATATGATTTATTTGATAAGAGTACGATGTTCATAAATATATCTGTACTTCTCCTGATGGAAAGACTCACAATCAGATAAATCTCGCATTGATAGATAGGAAATGGCATTCAAGTATACTCGATGTAAGATCTTTCAGTAGATCTGACTGTGGTACTGATCACCACCTGGTGTCGGCAAGTGAACAAGCAACACCGACCATTGATGTGAAGTTACTGAATCTTAAGAAGCTAAGTGACCTGGACGTTAGGAAAGAGTATCAGATTAAGATTTCAAAGATTTTTGCAGCTTTGGAGAACTTCAATGTTAGCGAGGACATGAACAGGACCTGAGAAAACATTAAAGGAAAGGAAAATTTCAAATAAAGAGGTTCTAAATCTGTACGAACCGAAGCAATAAAAACCATGGTTTGGTCAATAATGTTTACAATAATTTGATGAAAAGAAGAGGGTTAAAATGCGGTGGTTACAGGATCCAAACCAAATTAGAGTAGATAACCTAAACAATGCAAGAGGTGAAGCTAGTAGACATTTCAGAAAAGAAAAATACATAAATCTTAAATGTAATGAAAAGAAATTGTCAGTAATAACACAATCAGAAATTTTTATGGAGGCAGCATAGATTTTAAGGTAAGTTACTAAGCTAGAGCTAATTTAATAAAAGAAGATAATGTTGATTTGGTTGCTGACCCCTACAGTATTTTAGCTACGTGGAGGAATAATGACTGTCAGCTACTGAATGTACATGGAGTTAAAGAGTTTAAAGATACTTATATACATACAGCAAGCAGAGTCCCTAGTGCCTGAGTCCAGTGCCTTTGAATTTGAGATGGTCACTGAAGAGCGAAAAAAGACAAACATTACCAGTTATTGATGAAATTCTAGCAGAAGTGGTTAAAATAGATGTAGGAAAATTCATTCTAAAATCCATAAGCATATTGGCTCTTGATAGTAAAATCAGAAATTACATGAGCAGTGCCATGAGTCAACCATGGTATTTATTTATTAAAAAGAGTGATAAAATATACTGTAGTAATGACTCAGGCATATCACTTTTATCAATGGCGTACAGAATATTATCCATCATCCGATCAAGGTTAACTCCGAACGCAGAAATAATTAGTGGGTATCATCTGTGTGTAATTCGAGGCAACAGGTCAACTACTGTTCATACATAGTTCACTCATCAAACAACTGACAAAAAATGGATGTAAAGTGACGCAGTGCATCAACTATTCATAGGTTTCAAGAAAGTTTATGACTCAGTTAGGAGGGAGGTCTTGCATAATACACTCATTGAGTTTGCTATTCCTATGAATCTAGTAGGCCTAATAAAAATATATCTCGGTGAGAGCCTATAGCAGGATAAGGGTAGTCAAACATTTTCTGACAGGTTTCCTATTAAGTTTGATTTGAAGACAGGAGGTGGTTTGTCGCCACTGGTTTACAACTTTGCTTTAGAATACGCCATTAGGTTGGTTCAAGAAAACCTTAAGGACTTGAAATTAAATGGTACACATCAGGTTTTGGTTTTTGCTGATGATGTTAATATATGTTTGGAAGCATTTAGACTGTATTTAAAGACAAAGGAGTTTCGATGGTCGCTAGAGAGACGCTTGGTCTAGAAGTGAATGTTGAGAAATTTAAGTATATGTTAATGTCTCTAGTCCAGAATGCAGGCAAATTCACAACTTAAAAAAAAAACTCCTTTGAAAGGATGCAAGATGTCATCCTTCATGAAGCCAACGAGGCCAGTGGAGTACCGAGGGGGGTTTGAGGTGTTCAAACCACCCTCGAATTTCCAAAGGCCCTCCATAATCGTGCCAAACTCAACCTGATTGTGAAAACTGTTAAAAATTCCTGAATTTAGGACGCCAACACCCCAAGACGTTCGGAAAAAAGACAGTAAAATTCTTAAACTACCTAGGTTCTCAATTGTTTTACGTTAGCAAGGACAAATAAATTAGTTGTCATCATAAATAGTCTTAAATTACCAAAAATTAAGAAACTTTTACTGTGTGAAATGAAATTTCTTGTACCAAATTACAGCTACCTCCAGAACCGATAACTAGGGGACTACCGCCCCCAGACCCCCGTTCTCTCTGTGCTCTGTCTTTAATTAAATTTTTTGAACCCCCCCGAACAAAATTCCGGTGTACGCCACCGAACAAAACTACTGGTGAAAAATTTGCAGTTTTATTACACTTAAAAAGACCAAAATTAACTTATATTCCTTTCGAATTATTTAAACGGAATTCAACCTATCGTCACTATTATTTGAGAGAATATTGTTCATACAAATAGGAGTGTAAGTAGAAATCTATAATGTTTGTAATTGGATCTCTGTCAACCCACGAAGCAATAAGCTGATCATCCTCAAAGCTACTTACAGTGATTAATCCTACAGTGTCAGATAAAGAGAGCAGAATTATATTTGAACATGATACGACCTGTAAACCTACATTTCAATTGATAGTACGTAAAGAGGGATACACAAACACACACAAATGTCAGATAATCGAAAGTGAAAACTAAATTCCTATTCCAGCTGACATTTCAAAGCCTAATCCTTATAATTTCTGCTTCGAAGAGAATAAAATTAACCACACACACACACACACAATTTAATGGTATTTAACGTCAAGATAATGCTGTTCATTTTTTGTTGTTTGAGACTTTATAATGAAATGGAAAGATTAAAATGTGTCAAAATATCGAAGTCTTTCTTTTATGTTTTGCCTACCGCGCATCTCAGTATATTTATCTCAGTAATTAACCAACTTGATGCACAAACTTTTTGTTTTACAATAAACTTATTTCATGCCTCTACATGTTTCGATCATGTGTGCTCATCATCAGGAGGTCAAAATTGCATCACATGGCCTCCGGTATCATCAAATCTATAGGTGGTCGTCTTGTGCACAGTTTGAGAGAGATCTCTCAAACTGTGCAAGAGAAGGCCACCTATAGGTTTGATGATACCAGAAGCTGTGTAATACAATTTTGAACTCCTGATGATAAGCACATGTGCTCGTAACATGTAGAGATATGAAATAAACTTATTGTAAAACAAAAATTTTGTACATCAAGTTGGTTAATTACTGAGATAAATCGAGGTCTTTGTTACACAGCTTGTTGCAAAGCAAACCATGAACATGGGCAGGAAGTATGAGCTATGTATTTTTGAAATGGCAGTAGGCTGAAAAAGCTATAAAGTACGTAAATTATCTGCAATAAATGCGTAGTTAATAAGTTTAATTTTCTGATTTGGCCCATTTATCGTTCAAAAAATAGAAGAATTTCTAACATATTCCTTTATACTCCTGTTTGTTAGTGTAAAATGCATTAATGAAGTTTTGTCTTAATTTGTAGTTGCATTATTCAAGAAAAATGTATTCATTCGTATGTAAAAGTACATGAATAGTCTATACGATACAATGCTGTATTCGGGAACCATGAAAACACCGTTGAAATTTTAATAAAATTTTGACACACCCTGTCTCAGTAGCTACAACTTCCTCAACTTGTCCTTTCATTCAACAAGTGTTATCCATTACAGTCCTTGGCGAATAATATGAAATCAGGGTTTCAGTGAACAAGTGTTTCATGAACTAAGGAATTTCCAGTCAGGTGGTTAGACAGTTTAAACAATGTTACTATTTACAGAATCCCTATGTCGGCAACTTGCCTTGTTGTAATGCCCACAGAAGCATAGTTTTGCCCTACTGTTTCATAGCCATATATATTTATGAGAATTCGTTGTCACGTGGCATAAGTATCCTTCCTGAAGGAAAGTTTTGCTATGGATGGATAGAAAAATGTAGCTTCAAAACCGCTGCTTTCCATTCTTCTAAAATGCGTTGGATATGTGTTAAATTTGGAAGTTAACTCTGTATTAACTTATGTAACATTTGCTGTTATTTGGCTGTTGTGATATTTTGAGTTCCGCTGTTACGAGATTTTGGGTATTATTTTTTATTATAAAATATTAACAGAGGAAATTTTTCTCGAATTGCGGAAATGATCTAGTGGTTCTGTATTGCTTAAATATTCAAGTAAACTTTAAAAGCAGAACAATAATTTTTTTGCAGTGCTTAAAGAAAACAATTTGGTGATCGGATGCGTACATGTTGTCTTTCTTATTATTGTTTCTATACATAGAGGAATAATTAAATTATCTTAAATACTTTCTTATTATTAGAAAAACATGCTTCTTTAAATTTCGCTACATGTTTCAACCAAAGAAATTATCAATAGGCGAAAATTTACAATACAAAAATTAAAGTAAAAGCTTTCCTAAACTGTGAATCTGTAAGGGTTCCACTCCGGAAGCAAGACATCAAGTGCGCTGTGTTTTCAATCTGGGGACGATAAATGCTTCGTTACAGTACTTAAATAATTACCATTTCATTTTTAACTCTTTCGTGCTATTCCAACTTCTACCACAACAATTACCAAGTACTTGGAAATAACTAGCTTCTTGAAACCAGTGTTTATTGAATATTAGGTTTCTCTTCCACTTTTGTCCTGCCGGTACGAAACACGCAAGTATTAGGAGTTAAATTCCTAAGTTCAGCTTTTGCTAGCCCTTTGTCAAAACCTTACTACTTATATGCCTGATTTATGAATGTAAATGCGAAACATGACCAAGTATAATTTAAATTAAAAGCCTATTCAGCAGGTTGGAGATAAGTAAGTTATCTATATCCAAAATATTTTCTCATTCACTTTGGTTTCCCAGGCGGAAAAACATTCCCATTCTTTTTATATATGACGTGCTTCTTTTTTCTAATTAATATTCAATTATTCAGAGAATACAAATTTATGAAAAATTTTTGGAAATAAATAGTGGAAAAGAAAAACAAAAAGGTTTTTGGAAAAGCTGGTTTTCTAGGCTAAATTTCTGTTATCTGCACGGAAAACGATGAATGAGTTTCGAGCGGAAAATCCATCCCCATATAATAGGAAAACACATTTATAAATATAATTTAATGGAATTAAGTTTTACTTTTTAAAATGAATTTATTATTTACACTTCTTCGACACATTTATCCAGAAATATTATTAAGAATTTTCGTTCCGAGGTATCATCTCTTAAGTCGACTTGAAACAATTATGCAAGTTACAGAGTATTTTATATATATCATATTTTTCAATCATATTCTTCTCCGCTATTTTATCGCAGTGTAGTCTCATTTCTACATTTTCTGTTGTATTTAGTACGAATTCGTATGTCCAATATCTTTATAGATTTTCAGGTTCATTTACTGAATTTTATCCTTGCGCTATATACACAGTATGTGTTCATTTGCGGGTTTTATCATTCACCGGTTTGTCATTCAACACAAAAAATACAAAAATAAAATCAATATTGTACAACCCGATAAGTTTTATGTTTCTATAATAATAATATTCTCGCTGCCATTGTTTGTGTGTTGAAAGTGTCACTTTCTAGATTGTTAAATACTTACTATTACCATAAAAATTATGGTAGATGCAATTACCACTGGTGTACCTATATCCTATATGAACTAGAAACGGATAAATACGTTACCACTTACTAATAATTTGGAAGAACTTATTATTGCTATTCCTTCTTTCAGTCATTCCGTAAAAAATCTATTAAAACGCACCTAAGTTTATTATAAAAAGTTTGACTTAAGAAAAATTCCCTACATATTTCTGCAATAAGGCCATAAACAGGCGAGTCTGTCACAAAAAATACAAATAAGGCAGGAATAATATTTCAAGAAACCACTTTTAACCTAACATTGTTGTGTTAATAAAAAAATAACAATTAATACCCTAACCTAAAGTTAAATAAAATGGTGTAAACCTCTTGCTCTCGGAGTTGCATTATTTCAAATCGATTCTTGCAGAGACAGTTTTGAATTATTAGAAATGTATAAATTTTTCTGAAAATTGTAGAATTATTAAGTTTATTAATAAAATTGATATTTTAGTTCCTAGCAAGTCAACATTTCTATCCCTTGCAAATATGGAATTCAATACACTGAATTTTCTTATTTGTACATTATAATTTATATTACTATTGATCTTAGTATTTTAATTGCATAGCCCTTCTTTCTTTTCTTTTTTTTAAATCAGTTTTATGTTTTACTTGCTTAATTTCGGAAGAAGTCTACTGTAATGTACAGCAGACCTAACCTCCATTGAGGTTCATCTTGTATGCCGGATGAAGGTTAAATTTAAGCCATTTTATTGATTGTTATGCTTCTTATTAACATGAAAACTTTATGTGAGTATAAACTTTCAAAATTAGATCTACCTTCCTTTGCATACTTTTGTAACAGCTGCGCCTGACTTTGGTAATGTCGGCCGAAACGTCTAGCAAATATTTGTGGAAACGTAATTGACATTATAATAAAAGGATTTATGTTTAACCTAATTGTTTATGGAATAAATGTGTTAAGAAAAGGTAAAAGCTTGTCATTTCCAGAGACTGCTGTTCTGTGTACTGGAATAACATACTCGTAACCACACAATCTTAGAAAATAATTGAGACGAATTTGTAGCTTTCAATAAATTATATCAAGTGTCAATCATAATATAAGCACAAGGGCTGTTATTGCACCTAACGACAGGTCAAAACTTGTGAGTTTTCTTCATAAAGCGTTGCATCATTGTACTTAAGATAATAAGCTTTTCTATGAAGGAATGTGATACTACGTGGCAGTTTTGTCAAAATCGCCTTCATTTGATTATATAACTCTATTTTATAAAATGTAATGATTTGAAATCCTGATATAATTTGTAAGTGTATTGTACAACTGTAAAACAATAACAAGACTGCAGGATGCATGGAAATGTGAAGAAAACTTCCGTAATGTTGCAGTGAATATGTGTTCTATTTAACACAAAGCTAAATTAATATCAAGGTCGTATGCACAGACGTTTGATTTGCTACACTTCTTTTCAAATTCTGCAATTTGTGTCGGCGCATCTGGGACATTACCAAGTATTTAAATACGAAAAAACAGTGGAAATTTCCTCAAATAATTACGTATGAGTGGCGTATACCTTAGCATGAAATTCATGGTAAATTTGTGGAATACGTTTTTAAAATAAATTCATATAAAAAGAGTTCGGGACAGAGAATTAAATGCTGCTTTCAGCAGATCTATGTACGTATATCCACTTCAGCAAATTCAATCATTTTAACAGTACTTATTTATGTTAAATATGTAATAAAACTTCAGTGCTTAAAAATGTATTACCCTCACATACTTTAAATTTCATGCCAAATTTTACATTGTGGTCCACAATAATACCGTTGCTTTGAGTGAATGTAACACGCGGGCACGTCACAGCCATCGGTTTCCGTGGTTACGATGCAGCTTCATTTCTGCCTGACGTCACAGCCCTGTTAAGACTAGGGGTATATCGACGAGTGGCAGTGACATCTCAGGGACTGGTGTCCATCGACACGACAGTTTAGTCTATATATGGCACTGATTTATGTTCACCGTAAAAACTTAAGAACACATCTCATTTTGAGTGCTTCCGAAACTTTCTGACACAATCATTTGATTTGTTAAGGTGCAATGAAGAATCAAGCCGTGACTGTAATACGTTGGTAGCTTTTAATGGGGTTGACAGTTTGGGTTTATTTGAGGACATAAATTTCAGTGGAATGTTAAATGGAGACGATAGCCCTCAATACAATGTAGAAGTGTTGTGTCCTAATGATGAACAGATTCTATTTAATTATTTATTTAAGTGCGTGTGTGTGTGTGTTTCTTTGTGTATTACCGCGAATACCTCATTATTTTCACACGCTACTCTAACCTACTGTATAGCTATTCTGTTCGCCACACATATTCGATCTACATGGAAGAATCACACTATATTTTCCCCATTGCAACAGATCACAACATCGTGTATCAACAGTTTTTACGACTATTCTTCTCGTATAATAAAAACCAACGAGATGCACAATTGTCTCAAATTTATTCGATAAAGTACTCTACATGTTTCAGACAGGTCCACTCTCCATCATCAGGAGTATCTCAACACTCTATACACGCATTAGTTATTTGTCATGCTAGTTCTGTTGGCTGTATGCTAATAAAGAGCCAACAGAAAGTGGGATATTTCGTTCTTGAAAGTGGGTTGAGGGCACGGAATATCTGTTTCGGGCATGTTCCATGTTTGGACCTTGATTTCCTGATAATGTAGGCTAAACCAGCGATATAACGTCAAATTCCATAAGACTTAAGTCCAAGTTTTCTTACGTTTTCCAACTAGCATCATCAGTGTGGTTTGGTCTGCCGTTTTAAATACCCTGTTCCTAAGAACAGCTTTAATGGGACCCTTTCATGTCCTATTGTTAATTTTCTTCCTTTTTTAGATCCCTATATTTAAATTAGTCTGAGTTCATGTCTTATCTTTAGTCAATTTCTATTTTTAATCTAAAAATTTATATGTGATATAATCGTCATTATATCCTACATACTAAACAATTTGAGACTAAGTCAGAAACTGCTATGCCAGACGTACAAAGGCATAGGTTGAGTCATCCAAGTATATCGAAATACTCAGCGTAGCCATCCTATTATAAAAAAATTACGCTGAAGATACAATAGATATGCGTCGTCATATACAGACACGGGACAGTTATAAATACGATCTACTAGCACCACAGAATATACGTTCTCTTTAAGTTTATTCTGATCATCTTCCACTTCTATTCGTTATTATTGCTAACTCCGTTTTCTAACCTGATATTACAGAATAACAAACCTTTAACTTTTACAAATGAGGATTAAAATTTATGTATATTTCATACCTGGTATGAAAGACAAAAAGCGATACATATCAAAGTGTTTATTAAAGTGTACCAACTTGATTTTAAAAGTTTTAGGTTCTTGTGAACGTGCATCATGGAACGTAGGGTAAAGAGACATAATCCAACAAGATGAAACTAATCTGATTTTTATTATCAAACTTCTATCTCAACATGTTTCGGGCATCATTATGCCCATCTTCAGGAGAACAAGACCGAATATTACTGCATATGGTGTTCTGCACTGTTTGTGCTGATTGTGGTTGTGTGGAGCTGGGTCGTAAGCTGTGTGCACTGTGTGAAGGTTACTGTTCGACGCAGCTTACGACCCAGCTCCACACAACCACAATCAGCACAACCAGTGCAGAACACCATATGCAGTAATACACGGTCTTGTTCTCCTGATGATGGGCACAATGATGCCCGAAACATGTTGAGATAGAAGTTTGATAATAAATATCGGATTAGTTGCATCTTGTTGGTTTATCCCTCTTCACCTTAGTTTTAAAAATTACACTAGGCATTGATTTCTGATACACTCAGAATATTTTTTCTCTTATTTGGGGAGAGGGGTGAGATAATAGATTTTACACTTACAAAATAAGCGTTTACATTAAGGTTTCATGTAACTGAGTACTCTGAATATGAATTTTGTTTTTAATATCAGAAAGAACTTCCTATTTTCGCTCGTATTTTACTTCGATTTTTAAAGAAATAATTCCTGCAGGTTCACAAATAATGTCATTCACCAGTCCGTAAGAGGATATATAAATAATATGCATGGGACAGAAGAAGTATGCCTGCTGTACTGTGTTCGGAAAGTTTCAATGGCAGTGACCACTCGTGGACCAGTTTGTACATATAGAGATACTGCTGAGACTCATTAAACAAGCAGGGTGAAGGATGCGGGCTATATTCATTTTGTTTAAAATAGAATGCAATGAGGGTCTTTTAGCAGTGCAGTGATAAAGCTTTCGGTTCCATAAAAGAACATTTTTTAATAGATGATATTCAGTTACTTCTGAAGAAGGTATTCGTAAACATTAAGTTTACCGTCTGTTGTGATATAACACTGTACCAAAGAAGTGTGTCATTTCCGTTGTGTTTGTGAATATTGGAAATGATATGCAGTCAAACACGACTATATCACTTAAGTTGTATTTAATGGCTATACAGGACAACTACATATTTCGGCCTATACTAGCCATCTTCAGGTTTTCTTAGAACTTAACTTAAGGTCCTACTATATATATTGAGTGGCCTCCATACAACTCCAGAACTTTAAAACTTGACACCAGCTACTAGTAGCACCGTGCCTCTAGTCAGAACACATCTCCACACATGGAATTACTTTAAGCAGTAGGGCCCTATGTAGAGATCTCTGTACCGCGGCGCGCTCAATGTATATAGTAGGACCTTAAGTTAAGTTCTCTTAAGACAATCTGAAGATGGCCAGTTAAGGTCGAAACATGTAGTTGTCCAGTATAGACATTAAATACGCCTTAATGATATAGTTGTGTTTGACTGTATGCCATTTCCAATGTATTAGGTAGTAGATAGAAGTAACAGATCCCCGTGAATCGTCGGTATCCATGTACCAAGAACGCAGCGTCGCTCCCCTCTGGGAAAGAAATCTTAATATTAATGTGCAAGAGAACTTCCTTCTGGTCTCTACACTGATACATACAGCGTAAAATGCTGTGTCTACACTTGGCAGTTAGCGTAGTTCATCATTTGGCCGTTTTGAGCCTTTATATATTGGTAATTGCCGCCGTAAATATTAAGTGCCAGTTGATTTCGCCGGTACATGTGTTTAGATGCTCGTTAAGTTATTTCACAGCTGTCTAAGAGGATCTGAAGCAACAAAGCACTGATTCAGTGTTCTGGACTATAATATCATTATATCCGGGAGTTATGTCGGTGATAAATATCGTGCGAGCCATGTCCATGGAAGTGATTATATGTCATGACATCACTCGTCAGCGGGCATGGTGATAAATGACTATCGATCAATCACCGCTCTGATATTTAATACTGTGTCATCATAGCCATTGCTTGAACAACTCATCAAATTTGATCGAATTGGCCCTTCAGCAGCTTTCTCCTAAACCATTTATATTCAGTTTTGATATTAAGACAGCGTTCTGAAGTAAATCGGCTCTCAGATAGTCAAGATGACGCTTTTATAGCTTCCTTCATATATTTCCCAAAGCATAACCCGACGGGATAAATTTTGTGTCCTCTAAAATACAATGCTACTTTTTAGCAGCTCATCAACTTTTATTCTGACAAGGGCTGACGTAAAATCCAAGTAATAATTGTGCCGAACACAACTATATTTTACCTAGTATACAGTAGTAGTACAACTACATGTTTCGGCCCTATATGTGGGCCATCTTCAGGTTGTGATTTAACTTACACCCCCAAAAACACCCCACTGTATAGCTGCTCTGTAAGTTAAATTACAACCTGAATATGGCCCACATATAGGGCCGAAACATGTAATTGTATTCCCACTGTACTACAAGGTAAAATGTAGTTGTGTTCGACTGTACGTGTAATACACAAAATTCTTTGTTATTGAACCAACACAACGGGGATGACGCACCTCAAGAGAATAATTGTGCATTATACCATACTGATTTTTGTGGCCAGTCGCCAAATAAGAGATGAGTATAATCTCTGATAGAATAAACATAATGTTTTTTACACGATGCACTAACTATTTAAAGAAGGAGGATGCAAACAGTTATATTAGTGAGATTTGGTTGGATGTCGAAGACTTCAGAATTTTTACTATCTGTACATTGCAATTTTTAGAGAATATTCACAAAATATTGAAATAACCAATTCAAAATTTTATGATTTTTCACCCAAAGGAAAGCACGTAGTTCAGGAGAAAAGAGCAGATACTTGGGGAAAATTTACGAGCTTCATAATTCATCTCCACAAAATATCAAAAATTTCATGGTATCAAGAAAGATGACCTGGGTTGATCAAATTATTGTTATGAGAGATATCAGGCTTCCAGCCGAGTGTAAATGAGATTTGTACCCTTTTGAAATTTTAAGCAGACTAGAATGTTAGTTTCGTACCGCAGTTTCGGCAAAATAAATCGGTTCCATCTCCATGCGTAAAACTAAATATCACACAGCCGTAATTCTCATTGAACAGATGACCCGCTACGCACAACAACACAAAAGGAAAATAAATAATTATACCCCCAAAATATATCAAAACATAAATAATTATTGAACATCGTCTGCCAGCACACCGGAGTGACCAACCGAAAGACAGGTAGAGAAAGAGAGAGCTACCGTCTCCAACAGAGGCCGTAAAAGAGTAAAATTCCAAACCTGAGCGAAAGGACAAAATCCTGTTTCCCACTCTTTCCTAATTAGGGACAAATCACTGCACGTATGCTCAAACGGAATCGAATATCAAGGAAATATCGATCCACGAACATGATCTGTTTCATAGAGCCGGTTGATGAATTAGAGTCGGCTCAAACTAAAATAATCAAATACATAAAACAAGCAACACCTTCTTTTGTTGGAAGTATGAACCAACACAGAACATAACAAGAAGGAAAACAAAAGATAAGGTAAAGCAATTTCTGTATAGGTTTACAACAGACCCAGAGGATTACAGGAAGCTGAGGCTCCCAGATCTCGAGACAATTCGTACATGAAGGTGGTAAGGTTGCCAGGCCTAGGCACTGGCCATCTTTACCCCCAGTAAATAATCCTCGTAATCATTTGTGTTGGAAGCTAAGTCAACTCCAGGATCATAGTGCGGCCGGAAGGATTATGTCAATCGGGAACCGGATCCGCGAATTTCCTACTTATAGAGCAGTGCCCATCAACTGCGCCAATGCTTGCTCAAGAAAAACAAAAGGCCTGATCTAAATCAAATTCTAGTCTCATCCCTATCTGAGGGAACCAAACAGGCGATATCTTCACACTGGGCCTGCTAATAGGATTGTTGGCAGATTACATGTGGGTCCTTTCGAGATATTTGCTATATTCGGTCTAACCTCAAATTGTAGAATACGAGCCTGTGTCCACTGAAACTTGTGCCCATTTTTAAAGTCATGTCACACCAATTTTGACTTCTTAAACTATCCTTCAATCAGATTTTACTTAAACTCACTTAATCTTAGGCCCAAATCACTGCTACATTCACACAAAATCTAACAATGTGATCTTTCTAATTTCTCCTTAAGAGGTTTTGTGTTTTTCAGATAAATTCCAGAGGAATATTTAGTTTTAATATCAGTCCTAATTTTGTAATGTTCACTAATTCTTTTAAACCTTAGAGCAGCCCCTTCAACTTTAGGAATAGATACAATACACAGAAGTTCATCATCACTGTTTCTTTGTACACAAGATCTTCCAAACTCCCTGTTAACAAAAGGCTCCACTAAGTAAAGGGGAAATCATTAAGCACAAATCCCTTCTTCACCATCTACAATTATTCCTAGCGGTCCTGTTTACTCTGATACAACGTTTTGGCTCTGTATGCTAAACTTTGAATCAGTGCCATTTTAACATGAAACGGATAGTCTTATACACAGTGAAGAGAACGTCCAGAATTATTTGACTCTGTATATATTGTAGTCAGTAAGAAATTCCGTTCTAATTACACGAAACTTCTAACAATTGTGAGCCGTCTTATTTAATTATTGCATCTTCTGTTAACAAAAGCAAGGTTTTTGTCAGTGAAAGAAATCGTATAAACGAAAAGATGTGTAAATATTAACTAAATATATTAATAATTGTCCAATGAGATGCAATACAAAGCAGTCTATTTATTATTCTGCACGTTCACTCTACATGTTTCGGGTGTCAACCATACCCATCATTAGGAGTACACAAAACTGTAACTACAGCCTCCGGTACTGGTCATATTTTTTTGTGCAGCTACCTCCAACGAGGCCAAGCTTAGCCACGTTGGAGAAAGGCAGCTGCGCCAAAAATATGACCAGTACCGGAGGCTGTAGTTACAGTTTTGTGTACTCCTGATAATGGGTGTGTTTGACACCCGAAACACGTAGAGTGAACTTGCAGAATAACAATTAGACTGTTTTGTGTTGCATCCCGTTGGACAATTATTGATACAGATCAGCGATGCACGAACCATAAACGTAAAATTAATTAAATACAGAAGTTACGTCTGTTCAGTCCAGCTGACACTCACCGGTAAATATTCCATGCAGTAGGTTTCGCGTAAAGCGACAACTTCAGTGCAGTTCATAAAAGGCGAGCCGGGTATTTTGTAGTGGACGGTGACGTCAGCTTGAAAGTCTTTCCCCTTCTTAGAGAAGAACTAACATAGCACCAGGCATAGAATTTGTCAGCAACCAACGCTTCAAGAAGCGGGAGAGAATTACTTCCTAATCTTCATCTTTGTGTTACTACCTGCAGTAGAATTATTTTCTAAACATAGTGCAATTAACATTAAACGTTAGATTATTAAAATGCGTAGCTTAATTGGCCACTCTAGTGCTTTCAAATTGATAAATGTTGACATTTAATGACAATCATTGCTACATGCCAGATTTATCAAATATTAACACATTTCCATGTTAACAATCTGCGATATCATTTTGAAATTTTGAAATTCTCTACTGTCGTAATGACAGGCATTCCCGCTATGTTTATCTCTTTCGGCGTTTACCCAAGAAAACAGCTTAAGTTATTCATCTACCGCTTCCTCTCGCATCATTTCCATTTAGCCGTTCACGTTCATCCAGCTTTTCAACATTACACACTCCGAGGATCTGACAGTGTCGTAAAATAAACTACAAATACATGATTGAAAGAATCGACGGCGAAAATCGTTCTGACTGAAGTTCCTCGTTGTATCATATTTTATGTGGGACAGCCCGTTGTGATACAGAGACGTACGTGGACAATAACTGTCAGTCACAACTAAACTCTTTTATATTGCATGGTTTAATGCATCATGTTTCGGCGCAGCAACAAGTCATTATCAAGCTAATAAAGAAATTATTGTGTAAGTTGTATAATATTATTTTACGTCATTCATATATGTGGTTGAGATCTCAAAGTCATGTGTATACGGCAACACGAGACCAGCTAGCCTAAAGAATTAATTTTTGACATAAACGTTTATGATATTTGTGAAGTTAAGATTACAAACGAATATATTATTGATGTAATATAATATTATACACATTACGCAATAGTTTTTAAAACTTATTAGCTTGATAATGGCGTCTTGTTGAACCGAGTCGTCTTATATTAAAATCATATAATATACAAAAAGAGCCATGATTGTGTGTACCAGTTATCCACCTGTGTTCTCGTAGTTTTCCTCAGTTCGGTTAGGCTTATTCCGAGGCCATTCCTTAAATTAGGCTACGATTTTGTCAATTGTGTTTTGTAAATTTTCATGTAATAAATCTTATGAGGCCTGAGTTACGGAGAGTGTCCTTTTCTTAGGAATACAAAAATGAAATAAATAAATAAAGAATAACGTCACTCTGACCCATTATATGTGTACTTGGTAGGTCTGACTGTCTTCTTGTCACCTTGACTACAATCCCGAACGAAAATCTTCCCTCGCTCTTCCTTGAGCTAAGTTAAGTCATTGGCCGAATGAGAACACGTCTATAGGCGGAAGGGAGAAACATCCCTGATTGTGGCTGAAGGTTTTGTTCTGTGTTTAACCATGCAAATATGATATATTCCTCTTCTCCCTTCTGAAGTAAAACTCGTGAAGCCTGTTTGTGAAATTGTATGGCAGTTAAAATAACATCTCACCTTAACACTGTGAGATTTAAAAATTTTAATCAACCTAAATATCATTCAGTTACAGGAATTTAATTGAACATTACAAGCTTTACTGCATTCTGCATTAATTTTAAAAAGTTGGATCTTGACATTTAAGAATAACTGAAACATATCAGTTGCTTAAACTATCTTTTTTATTTACTTCATACCATTCAAATGCGCATGGAATTGTAGGCAGAATTCTTGTTTCAATCAGCAAAATATTTCGCTTGATACTCAGAATATACGAGTAGTAAAGTTGTATAATTCATAACGACTAAAAGAAACCCTCTTGTTAAAAGTTCCACTATTCCATTCCGCAGACAAATAAAGACATTTTTAAAACCAATTTTGTCATAAATGAAACTACTTAAAGTACTGGGTTTGTTTCTATAAAGACAACAGATGCAGAATATAAAGGAGCCATAAAATTCCATTGTAAATGGCACGTATAGAAGAGATTAAGCTTCACACTCTAACATCGTAAAACCCATTTTATTAACACTTATTTTTGTTGATGAAATTTTCCATGACTGCTGCTGTTAACTTGAGTGCAATACTGTTTATAGCAGTACTTGCCGTCCCACAGCGGCTGGCTTCAGAAATTTGTCTGGACACGTAATCATTTCTATCGTGTATTTCATATGGCCCTACAGTCAAGAAACACATGTTTATTGCTTTACATACGAAAACAGGCGACTCATTAGTTTAACATTTTCTAATTAAAATTAAACTTCTACTTCACAGATGACACATTTCGCAATAACAAATTTTGTTTTATTAATTTTATGCAACTAAATTATAAATATTTATTTTCGAAATCAATTCAAACCAGCAATACTGTATACAAATAGAAATAACCCCACCTTAAAAAATAAGCGACTATGATATATAGGTATTTAAAATTCAAAAACTGTTGCGTTAAGCGACCAGAAAAATGAACAATTCCAAATTCTGTAATATTAAATCATTAGAGCTGTATGCTGTTTCACAAATATTATTTTAAGTTAAACATGGAAAGCAATAGATAACCAAATTTGTTCATGGACGAAGACATGCAATTTGCAGCAAAGAGAGTGAAGTTATTATACGTACATAGAAAGATTTATTTGATAAAGTAGCAAAGTAGAATGCAGTTTCAAAAAAGTAATGTAACAAAATGTGTCACCTTATACGGCGTTATTCGCCATGTTTTTATCGTTGACACTGAAGATGCCTACACTCTTTCATGCGAAAAAATCCCAAACTAGTACAGATAAAACGTGGAATATGTGGTGGGTTGCGCACAAACTTATTGACGGCCATTACGCAATAAAGAAATACATAAAAAAATTACAAAATTATTGCTATTTTGTATAAGCACACATTTTCTGTTTTTTTTTTTGGTGCGACAGCCCCCAGTGGACCAGGGCCTCCTAATTCACGAGGTTTTTAGATTACGCACGACACTCACCACACTCGGTAGGGCTCCTCTGGACAAGTGATCAGCTCGTCGCAGAGGCCCCTACCTGACAGCACACAAACCACTCACAACAGACAAATCTCCATGCCCCTGAAGGAATTCGAACCCACAATCTCAGCAGAAGAGAGGCCGCAGACCTACGCCTTAGACCGCTCGGCCCCTGGGAACGGCTAAGTATACATGTAGGAATATCAAATACTTGAAATGGGACTCCCTGAATGAAACACAACCTCGCACATAACAAACAACAATGTAACATTACTTGCTCTTAGTAAGTACAGCTACACACAACCATGAAGGACTCCACTTTATATACAAAGTATAATACTTGCCAGTGCTGCAGCGAACTAAAAATAACAATATTTAAACGCAGCCGCCAGTATTGACAAGCACCGATGCAGCTAAGTTGACTCAAACCAGGACAGAAATTTTAATTACCAAACCGAGACGAAATATTGGAACAACCTTCCAAGTCAGATGTTGGTTACAGCGTGAGATACAAACTCAACGGTGAAAATCAGACAGCGTTGATATAGGACAGGGAGGGAAGGAAACTCATGAAAGGAAGCAGGATAATCTATGACTAGAGTAATTCCTTACTCTTATGCCAAATTAGGCACAATATACAAATACATTTTCAATATATTAGGTGGAAGGTTTATAAAATATTACTCTCAAATCTTAACAATTGACCAAATTAATGCAGAAATTCTTGTTTTTTAATACGTTTATTATATTTCTGTACATGTTTCGAGCATTTGTGTGCTCATCATGAGGAGGTCATATTGTATTATACAGCATCTGGTATCGTCAAATTCTGTAGGTGGCCGTCCGGTGCTCAACCTGCGCACCGGACGGCCACCTACAAGTGTGATGATAACAGATGCTGTATAATACAATTTTGACCTACTGATGATGAGCACAACATTGCTCGAAACATGTAGAGAAATATAATAAACTTATTAAAAAAAGAATTTTTGCATTAAGCTGGTCAATTGCTAAGATTAAACTGAGATGCACCGTCAGCAATACATCAAAACTTATTCTCAAATTTTTAGTGACTCTGTATTTACGGTTTTCAAATAAAAACTGAAAAATAATTTCGCAATGAAGTATTTGTGCTTTTTATTGAATAAACTACAAACTTAACAAAAGTTTTATAATTTTCCAAATTGTTTCCATATGGCAGAACTGAGTGATCACTACGAAATTCTGTTTGGAAATAAGTTTCAGGCCTTCATTTCTAATTCTCTCCTCCAGAATACTAAGAATTGATACCTGCACTGTGAAGCGTCTTGATGCTAATTATTCAGAATTAAAAGAATGTCTCACGGCTAAAAAATTGCAACGTCGTTTAAACCGTCGAGGACTACAGATAACATGAATTATACTAAAGGATTCAACCATAACAGGACGACCGAAGAAGAGATGAAGGGACCAATTTCATCTTGAGGATCAAGGAACAGGAAACACGCCTAACCCTTCAGGAACATGATGATGATGATAATGATGATAATGATTCAACTACAACAGCAAAAATAACACACCCGTTCTAGTTTACAAAGACCAATCGGTATAATGCTGTAGGAAAATATCAGCTTTCTTCTCAGAAACACACTAATTATTAAAAGCTTACTGCATGGGAAGAATGTAACATTCTGTGATGTTAAACTTGATCTAAACGTAGTAACCAATGGAATATAACTGCCGTGTTAAAGAGTTTTATTGCTCACAACACAATTAAGATAGTTGTCCCGAGCCTCTTTGGTTGAAATCTCCCATTTGAAGACGCAGAACTCGGCTTTCCTAAGGACCACATTGGATAATTAAGTGCTACAGGACAAACTTATAACCTCATTGCTCTAATTAGGTTCCTCAAAGTTTGTTACTTCATTCCCCACTTCGCTGAAACAATGAACGTTTGACAAACATAGAATCAAAGGAGATAATCCGATTCAGTTCAGCTTGCCATTCAGCTGCGAAAAGTCATCTATTCTTAAAAATTCTTATAATAAAACCAACCGGATGTACTACTTTCTCAAATTTATTTTTGGGATAAAACTCTACGTGTTTCGGAGAGTTCGTCCGTCCATCATCAGGAGTTTTTCACTGTACACACAGCAATGGTATATGTCATGCAGGTTTGCTGATATGAACCATTTCTGTGTGTACAGTGAAAAATTCATCATGACAGACAGAGGAACTGTCCGAAACATGTAGAGTTTTATTCCAAAAATAAATTTGAGAAATTAGTGTATCTAGTTGGTTTCATTATAAGAATATATCACGATGTACGGTCACCTGAACCTCAACCTTGCCAGCTGCTCTCACACACGTAGCCTACCTGTCTGTGCTTATGACCACATTGTTTGGGCACTTTCTAAATTTTGGTTCTCCGCGCATATTTTTGATACAGTCTAATTTACGAATTGAGATTGAGATTTGAATAAAGGTTGACCAACTAGATAACACTTGCTTTATTATGTATTGCTCAAAATGTTTCAGACGTTAATACGTCCATCTTCAGGAGCTAGCGAGTACTTGTTGTGTTGTTTAGGCTGCAATGATAGAGGTTTTGTGTGTTAGTTTATATATCTAGTGGTAAGTGCTATACCTATATTATGTGTCGTGTGTGGGCTTGGATATGGTATTGTTCATATGCCATATGAACAATGCCATATCCAAGCCCTCCACCACCACAGAAAACTCATTCCCGAACAGAGCCCAGGCGATACAAACCCCTTGTTCCAAGCGGTCATAAACCCCTAAACCCTCACGGTCCACAATGAACAGGTCAG
>Ga0123352_10003335_pt1 | contig 23144 bp, 19 predicted proteins | sample TergutLab28metaG_FD_89700 | JGI IMG/M metagenome (GOLD analysis project Ga0123352, IMG submission 89700) | Labiotermes labralis P1 segment gut microbial communities from Petit-Saut dam, French Guiana - Lab288 P1 | ecosystem: Host-associated > Arthropoda: Insects > Digestive system > Gut ...
CTCTGGCCATTATCTCCGTAACCATTCAACTTTGGACATAGGTGTTTTGGGTTATATCGGTATACTTTAACATAAGGAACACCCTCCTGAAGTCTGGCACATTCCTCCTGGGACACCCTGTATAGTTATGACTGTTGTCATTCAGCCATATACATGTGTTTTGCATATGCACAGGTGGAACAGTTGTCCATTAAATGTCCAGCTGTGTGGTTGGCCATGTTTTAAGTTGTATTTGATACAGTTTTTAAGCTAGGAAATTCAAATAAAAGCAGTTTGTTATGACTGGTATTTATTCCAATACAAGACGAGGTTTTTTCTTAAATTTGGAGCTGAAATGTGTGAGGTTGTTGTAAGTTTACATATGAAGCGCAAAACCAGATCCTTTTGATCCAAACCGTGCAGAGCCAAACCAAGGCCTGCATTGCCAAATTGTCATGTGTGGTCTCCGCTCTTCTGAGGTATTATGCAGCATTGAGTGGTAATTCCTTACCAACATTTTGGGACAACATACCAATACCATCTTCAAGGGTCAAGAAATCCAAAAGAGAATGGAATGCAAATGAAGTTAACTGCCACATTCTTCTTTTTTTGGGACTTCATCCATTGTTTTAGTTTTTTAAAGAAGCACAACGTTTTAGAACCCAGCTCTGTTTCCATCTTCAGACAAAGAAGCACCTAACCTGGTAGATCCCTACATTGAGCTGTGCTTTATCACTGGGCATCATAGAAGCAACAGCTATTTAAGATACAGATAAGATACCTGAGAACAGACCAAGTCCAAGGTTAGTAACAAGGAAATTAAAATCTGGACCAGTCCACAAATTATGGACATGATGCAGAAATCCAGAACTCATGTATTTAAATTCTTAACACATCAAACACCGTCTGTGGAGAAAATATGAATCTTCATGGGTTCAAGGAGGTTTATAACAAAGAAATATATATGTATTAATTTTCAATGAGGATCATAATGGCATGGCAGGGCATCTCACCGGAAGTGACTGCGTAGGCTTTCAAGAAGTTCTGTAAATACAATGCAATGGATAGGACTGATGATATGTTGTGGAATAACAGTGAAGACGAGGGGATGTTAGGAAGAGTGTGAGGAAAATGAAGACACTGACTGTGAAGATGGAGACATTGACACTGATTGGTAAAGGTAGATAGAATCTGACATGTTTTGTGTATTAAGTATATGAAATTAATGGTAAAATATACATTTAGCAGATGTTTTATTTTTGGTGGATCGCCTTAGGTTTGGATAAATACATTTTCCCTTGGCAGACATATTTTTGGGGAGGGGGAGTTGTCTTAAAGTTGTCTTCCATTCAAGTAAATACAGTATGTATATTTAAATTATTTTCCTTTTATATACTATTTTCAGGGAAGTGTTCAATGCAAGAATATGCCACAGTCTTTAGAGGAGTCTGTACATGGTATTCCATCACTGGTACAGCTTCCCCTGTGCCAGCATACAGCTTTGTGTTGCAGGAGCTGAAGAGCTTCTTTGTTTGTGAGAAGCTACCAAATATTGTAGGTTTTTGTCCATTGGGATCTGACACCATGTTTCTGCTGGGGGGGTGCTGAAATTTCAGAGGAACATGCTTCCTCTTTTGTCAGGGTAGATAAGTCTAATTCATTCATCATTGGGATGGCATTTCCTCTGAAACATGAGTACACTTCTACCAGCCTGTGTAGTGTTACATTGCAGAAGATGGTTATCGTCACAGTCACTGCTGTTAGAACCTCAAACATTACTCGAGTGACACTGCGTATTGCTGTTGGTTGCGTTTGTCTTCAGTATTCAGAATCAGAAACTGCCTTCCCTTTTTTTTAACCATATGAATTTATGTATGAGTTTAATGTGTTATAATTTGTGTCCATTTTCTATGTATCAGTGCACTGTCATTTCTTGAAGCATAGTTCAATGTGCAGAAAGCAAAATTTTCATATTCCTAAACATAACACTGCATTGAACAAACCATGTTCATTAGTTGCAAAGATTGTGTGCAACATAGTTTATGTTGTTCAGTTTGAGTGCAAGACATAAGGTTGGCTTTGAAGATGAGGCTTGAAGGATAATATATAGTGCAGGAACTAATTTTATACACTGATGTACATTCATCTGTTGAATACATTTCTTCTCAGAGTGATGCACAGGCAGCGATAAAAGACACACAGTGCACAGTGGACTGACGGTCTACTTTTTCCACATCCTGCACCATTTATTGTACAGGTTTGCCTGGGGTCACATTGGGTTACAACAGTCTGGCACTCTGTACTGATGCAGACTTCATCCCAGTGAGAGTTTTCATATGCCTTTCTTAGCAATTTTGCAGGTTTTAGAAGAAACAAAGAGACAGTCTTATCCGTACTTGGTCATGGCATAGTCTACTGCCTTGTGTGACTGTACGAAGAATATTTTCCCTTACCTAATGTTGTGCAGATGGAGCATGATCATAATGGACACACTGAAACATTATTGGTCCATGCTTCAGCAGTCATTTTTCTTTAATAGCCATTTATAGAGATACAATGAAATGAGACATTTCTTCACATTCTGAGGTTTCTGTGCTTTGTGACATCAAAAATTGACCTCAGGAGAGAGATAAAGATTACAAATAATTATGGAAAATGAGAGGTTTGTTAATTGAAAATCTCAGTCATGTATATGCTGAATATTATAGTGGTATTGAACATGCAGAGTGAACAAAATTATTGTGCTTTTCAAAATTGTAGGTGTCTTCAAAGAGTATACAGTATACCAAATTGTGCATGCTAACACCTCTTGCAGGACATGAAAATGTGGCACTTTGAGAGTTTACATGTACAGTTTCAGCTCATCTGGGCTGTGCCATGGCTCATGCCATCGGTCACCAGCATCTCACTGTAACGGCCCAGTTTCAATCACAGTCTAGTCTATATGTGATCTGTGGTGGCCAAAGTGGCACTGGACAGGTTTTTCTTGGTGTACTTTGATCATCTTCATGTCAGTAACATTCCACCAATGCTTCACTGTCGTACTTCATTTTTCTGTTATAGGTGCTATATGACATTTGCAATTGGCAGCATTGTGTTGTATTTAACACTTCTCTTGTGTGCTGTCTCTCTCTCTCTCTTTTCATTTGTGGACTTTTTTACAATTTATGTGTTGAATTTTTGTGGTACTGTAATACAAAATCAAGAAGGAATGCTTGCAGGTTTGGAAAGATGAATTAAAGGTAAATGTATTAACCATTATGCATCAATTTCAGTGGAGTTTATCCACTAGTGCTGTGTCGTATTAATATTAGTATGTGTATTGCCATCAAACAGAGCAAAGCTTTATTATTAGGCATCTCTTCAAATACACCAACTAAATGCACACTGTTTATTATATATCTGTACCGTGTTTCTCCTACATGTTCGGTGTATCTCACACTATCTTCGGGGAGAATTTATGTGTTCATTACTCAAAAGTCCCTGCTTTTTGGCAGTATTATTTATGGTATAGTGGTTGTGTCATAACATATAAAAGGTACAATTTTATTAGTTTGCAATAATTTTTTTTTACAGTGGTTAAAATAATATTGAAAAAGATAGTGGGGATCTGTAATTGACAACATAGTTGCATTGAAAATAATAAACAAGAAATTTTGGGAGTATGAACAGAGTGTACAATATTTATTTATTGATTTTCAAAGGTCATATGACTCTGTACACACACATACACTGTGGGAATGTATAAAAGAATTTAAAATTCCTACTAAATTGATAAATATGTGTAAAATGTGTGTACAAAGGACAAGAAGTGTGGTTGGAATGGAAGGTACATTGTCATCTTTTTTTGAAAATAAAACAGGCTTGAAACAGGGTGACCCTTTATCACCAATATTATTTAATTTGGCACTACAAATAGTGATACAAAGTATAAAAATGGTTCCTAGTGGTATAAAGATTGGTAAAGAACAATTGAATGTATTAGCATATGCAAATGACATTGCATTAATTGGAAAAAATGAAATGCAAATAAGAAAACTTTTTGTAGAAATGGAAAACATTGCCAGAAAGTTCGGACTGCAGATAAACCGAGAAAAGACAAAATGTATGATAGTGGAAAGGAAAAACAGTTTAAAGAAAAATAAAATAGGACATTTGAAAATAAAAAATTTGAAATTTGAAAGAGTGGAAAATTTTAAATATTCAGGAGTTGTACGTAATGAAGATAACAATAACCAAATAGACTTGCAAGAAAGAATAAAATTGCTAACAAAACATATTTTATGGTACAAAAATTTTTTAAAAATAAAAGGATATAAAATAAACTAAAATTAAGACTAAAGAACACAACAACAGACAGAACATTAACAGGTGCAGCAGAAACTGGGACACTAACAGAGAGAGATAGAAAGCAATTGAACATTTTCAAAAAGAAAGTGTATAGAAGAATTTTAGGCCCAGTATATGACAATGAAAAAGAAAATTGGAGGATATTAACCAATAAAGAAATTTATGCAAGTGTCAAAGAACCTACTGTAATAAAGACAGTAAGGTTCATATTCATATATAATACCCAAAAGGATATTATATATGAATTTGGAATAAATAAGATTAAGAGGTAGACCAAGAAATAGATGGCAAGATGAGGTGAGAGAGGATGGAAGAATAGTTGGTGGAGAAGGGTGGCAGGAAAAAGTAAACAACAGAGAGGAATGGAAGAAGCTCCTGAGAATGGCAAGGAATCATTGCATTCTGCACATGCCAAAGGAATGAATGAATGAGTGGTTAAAATCATGTGTGTTGCTTTACAATGCTGTATGTTACGGGGTGGGGCAGAAACCATTAGATGATTAATAACTTGAAAATGAACACTAATTGAAAATTAAATCATAACTTGCTGAACAACGGTAAGCAACATGGAAAAGCATTACGTTTTCAAGTCACTTTTTGAAGTTAATATCACTCAGGTGAGCTCCATTGGATGCAGAACGCTGAGGACTACACTAAAATGCACGTGCCACTCGGCGCACATTTTCCGGTGTTCGTACAGTTCAAGGGCAACCAGGAGGCTTCTTGTTGACGATGGATGCAGTAGTCTTGAGTTGTGTAACCCAATTCAATATTGTTTGGCGTGTCGGAACCTTTCCATTCCTCCTGATGTCAAAATGTCATCGAAATACACGCCGCATTACAGTAGCGGAATCATTGTTTTAAAAAAGTTTCCACAGCAAACACTCAATGTTCTTCTGACCAATGCTGCATGATGACTGAAGGCTTCAAACCACTCTACCCAGCGATGTGTGTTTCACCACACCACCTACAAAGATGTCGGCATGGCACTAAATTTAAATTGTCTAATTGTTTCTGCCCCACTCTGTATAAACCTTGTAAGTCTGTAATTAAAATCTTCCATTCATAGTGTGTATGCTTATGTTGGGCACTGATCAGCTGTTCCTTTCATGGATTGTACAAGGTTGTGACAATATTTGTTCAACATGCTTCAAATTATACTCAGTTCCATAGAGTGTAAAATCCTTAGGAAGACCCCCTGTCTATAAGTAAATATAATCATACAGATTCACTTAAAATCATTATATTACAACATTACTCTACAAGTGTGTGCGTGCGTGCGTGCAAGTGTGTGCGCGAGTGTGTGTGTGTGTGTGTGTATGTGTGTGTGTGCATGTGTATGCGCATGCGTGCGTATGTGTATTATCATTGGACTCGGCTTGTTTTGTAAAAAAAATTATTGCAAATCTTTTATAATTTAAGACGCAACCACTATACCATAGATAATAGCTGTGTAAAAAGAAGGGGTTTTTGAGAAAGCAGTACATGAATTCTCCCTGAAGATGGTGTGAGGTACACCGAAACATGTAGGAGAAACATAGTATAGATTTGTAATAAATAAAAAGTGTGCATTTATTTGGTTTAGTTGCAGAGCTGTCTAATATATAAAAATGCATGGAGTGGAATACTTCAAAACTTTTATTAATTCATCAGTGAATACTACATGTTTTGGTCATTCAGACCATCATCAAGCCATAAAACGTATCATGTATAGCATAAGTGTGTAAGGAGAGAAATGTTTAAAGTTTACGAGATCTCATAAATTTATACAAAACTATTTCGAGTTGACATAGCATTGAACTACGTGTATTTACTACTTCACTGTTAAAAATGTGTATGAATGAAACCTATAGCAGAGTCCGGGTAGGCAAACATTTGTGTGACATGTTTCCTATTAGGAATGGCTTGATATGAGATGCTTAATTGCCGTTGCTTTTCAACTTTGCTTTAGAGTATGCAATTAGGAGGGTCCAGCTAAACCAGGATGGCTTGAAATTTAGTGGTACACATAAGCTTATGGTTTTTTATGCTGATGATGATAATACAGGGTGGCGCAAAAAGAACACATGTTTTTCAAATAATTGTAACTTTGTTTATTTTCTATATAAAAAAATTATGTTAACACCAAAACAACCTGTAATAAATGCAGTTTTGATTACTTACATTGATTACTCAATTACGGAAAATTATATCAGAAAGATGGCGTCCTTGCCGTACACACGTCTGGAGCCTCTCCTCAAAGTTCTGCATCACATTTACTAACATTTCTTGTGGCACAGTTGCAATTTCTTCGCGAATGGAAACTTTCAGATCGTCGACTGTACAAGGTTTTCAAACGTAGAGTTTTGATTTTAGGTAACCCCAAAGAAAGAAATCTCAGGCAGATAAATCCGGTGATCGTGGGGGCCAAGGGACATCGCCGAAATGCGAGACTACGTGTTGCAGAAACATTTGTCAAACAACTGTCATCGAAGCCCTTGCTGTGTGGGCTGTGGCTCCATCTTGTTGGAACCACATTTCTTCCATGTTAACCCATAAACTTCGAAGTTGTGGACACAGAAAATTGCGTAGCATCTCGACATAGCGCTCTGATGTCACTGTTACTGTAGCCCCTTCTTCTTCAAAAAAGTAAGGACCAACGATCCCCACTTTCGAAATGCCGCACCAAACTCAAACCTTAGCAGTATGGAGAGGTCTCTGGTATAACTCTCGCGGGTTCTCTGCAGCCCAAAATCAACAGTTTTGTTTATTGACATAACCATCCAAATCAAAATGTGCCTCATCACTCATTATTAAAATTACATCGTCAGAAGCAATAATTTCAAGCATTCTTTCAAAAAACAGTCTGCGTTGGACAAAATCACTTGGAAGCAGCTTTTGAACAGTCATGATTTTATACGGATGGAAATTCAATTCGCCATGTAGGATGCGCTGTAACGAGTGATGAGAGAGACCCAAGATTGAAGCACGACTTCTAGTGGAGCGCTGAGGACTCTCAATAACCAACCTTCTCACACTCTCAATGTTTTCTGGTGTCCAAGCCATGTGGGGACAGCCAGGTGACGTCCTCTTCATAACTGATCCAGTTGTGCGAAACGATTGAACCCATCGGAGTATTGTGTTACGATCAGGGATCGCTCCATTTGGTGCGGCATTTCGAAAATAGGGATCATTGATCCTTACTTTTTTGAATAAGAAGGGGCTACAGTAACAGTGACATCAGAGCGCTATGTCAAGATGCTACGCAATTTTCTGCGTCCACAACTTCAAAGTTTACGGGTTAACACGGAAGAAATGTGGTTCCAACAAGATGGAGCCACAGCCCACACAGCAAGGGCCTCGATGACAGTTGTTCAACAAATGTTTCTGTAACACGTAGTCTCGTGTTCCAGCGCTGTCCCTTGGCCCCCAAGCTCACCAGATTTATCTGCCTGCGATTTCTTTCTTTGGGGTTACCTCAGATCAAAAGTCTACGTTTGAAAACCTCGTACAGTCAACGATCTGAAAGTTTCCATTCGCATAGAAATTGCAACTGTGCCACAAGAAATGTTAGTAAATGTGATGCAGAACTTTGATGAGAGGCTCCAGACGTGTGAACGGCAAGAAGGACGCCATCTTTCCAATATAATTTTCCGTAATTGAGTAATCAATGTAAGTAATCAAAACTGCATTTATTACAGGTTGTTTTGGTGTTAACATAATTTTTTTATATTGAAAATAAACAAAGTTACAATTATTTGAAAAACATGCATTCTTTTTGTACCACACGGTATATTGGGCGGAAGTGTACATACTATAAAGGAAAACATAGAAGCTTTAGTAGTTGCCAGAAAGGAGATTGGACTAGAGGTAATTGTTGATAAAACTAAGCACATGATCATGTCTTGAGATCAGAATACAGGACAGAGTCACTATATAAAGATTGATAATAGTTCCTTTGAAAGGGTGGAAGAGTTCAAATATTTGGAACAACCCTAATAAATCAAAATTCTATTTAGGAAGAAATTAAGAGCAGATTGAAGCCATGGAATTCTTGTTATCAATCAGTACAGAATCTTTTGTCTTCCAGTTTGCTATCAAAAAATGTAAAGTTTACAATATACTGAACTTTAATTTTTGCCTGTTATTTTGTAGGGGTGTGAAACTTGGTTGCTCATATTGAGGGAGGAACATAGGCTGAGGGTGTTTGAGAATAGGGTTGTGGGGAGAATATTTGGGCCTAAGAGGGACGAGGTAACAGGCGAATGGAGAGAACTACATAATGAGGAGCTTAATCTATACTCTTCACCCATTATTGCTCAGGTGATAAAATGGAGAATAATTCAATGGGTGGGGCATGCAGCACATATGGGGGAGAGGAGAGGTTTATACAGGGTTTTGTTGGGGAAACCTGAGAGAAAGAGTCCACTTGGAAGACCCAGGTGTAGATGGAGGGATAATATTAAGATGGATCTTCAGGAAGTTCGATGTGGAGGTATGGACTTGATTGATCTGGCTTAGGATAGGGACAGGTGGCAGGAATTTGTGAACGGAGTAATGAATCTTTGGATTCTATAACATGCGGGGAATTTCTTGACTGGCTGAGAACCATTTAGGTTCTAAGCAGAACTCTTCTCCATGGAGTAAGTATCTACAACTTCTCTTGTATGTTAAAATTTTTTCATATGATTTTTAAAGTTGTTAAAATTATGTAAATTCCTTCATAGTTGATTGGCTTGAATATTCATTTGCTTGGTTTGTTGTGTTTTTTCCCTGTTTTGGGGCAAAAGCAAATACATGTAATGCACAGTGACCCTGGTCAAGGTGACAAAGTGAACACTGAGTGTGAACAAATATAGAAAAAGCATTTAAGAAGTACCTGTTCACCGCAAAACGAAAAAAAAAAAAACAGTACCCCAAGTAAGTGAATATTAAAACCAACCAAACAAGAAAGAATTCAACACAATTTTAATTTACTACTTAGGAATCATACAAAACATTTAGAAAACAAGAGGTGTATGTGAGAAGTATTATACATAATATAATGTATATATATATATATATAGTTTAATATCACATTGACTGGAAAAGAATGTGTAAAAGTTTGTGAGATATCACATAGATATTTCTGTTCATGCATACTTATATTTTAAATCATGTTTTTTATTGCCTGACGATGGTCTATAAGACCAAAACATCTAGCATTCACTGCCGAATTAATAAAGATTTATATGTTCCATGTTTGTGCATTAAGAAATATTTACCCTTATGTGGCCAACCAACAAATGCACACTGATGAAATATGATAGATCACTGTGCATTTGTTGGTTTGCCACATAAGTGTAATAAAAGTTTGTTGTCTTTAATGGCAATACACATACTAATATCAAAATGCATCATCCTCCAGCGTGGAGTAATGTTTGTGATATGCGTGGAAATGGTTTGAAACCAGCTGTAATACAAGACTGTTGTAGCAGGCACCCCCATCTGACTGCATAACAGGCACATATTGGACAGACCTGCAGCATGATATAGAAGTTGCTTTTCTGCCTCCAGTGCCTTTCTGTTTTAAATAGTTTCTTTCTTCTAATTTTTTTTTTATAAAAATTTTCACAGTCACATTTGAGATTTGCATTATGCAGAAACCTAATACAAGAGGGTAAAGGTGCTTCTACACGCAGACCCCATTTACTGGCCAACTGATTTGATTTGGCATATGTGCCACAAGCATTTGTCCTTGGAAGGAAAGTGAATTCAGTGGTATGTGTGTTCCACTAAAAACAATGCAGCAAGGACAAAGTTAAAAAATGCACAGTACAGTATGCATCAAGCAATATTACACCAAACTGGAGTTACAAAGCCTGTCCAATGGTACACCAGAAAATGTGGCCTATGTGAGTGTACTTAATAATACCAACACATTAATGAAATAATCAGGATAAGAGTGTGTGGATATTGTGAAAGGGTTGATAAGCAGGGCATTTTGAAGTATCTGAAGATATCTTTATTACTGTGACATTTTGTGAAACCTCAGAACAGCTACTTCCAGAAAACTATAAATAATTCAAGATTTTTCAACCATCCTGGGATAAGCAATATTTCCTCTTATTTGTGCATATTCCTTAACAAATAAACCTTATATAATCTAAATAAATATAATAAATTAGTTGTTTTTTTATAAATACAAAAATTATTAACAGCACAATGATGTAATGGGACACTGCTTACTTGTTCAAATTAGTGGGAAATGGTAATCTCTTGAGGCCATCAAACATGAATCTGTCAGTTTATTTCCTATATGTTCACAGTTGTGTCTGTCCAGTAATTTCACTGTCTGTAAGTCTGTTTGTTTACTCCTTCTGTCTTACACATCCCATAGTTGATGGTGAATTCTTGTAGTGGCATCTACATTCATACTGACTGGAGTTTGGAGTGCTTACAATGGCATGTTGCAAATGCATGCACAGTGCCAAGGGGTATCAAATGCTCTCTGCAGTCAGCTGCTGCAGTATTGTGGTTGAAATCCAATGTGATGTACAGGGCATAAAAAAAGGGATCACAGTTTAAAATGGATGTGCTAATTGGAACACAGGACATAAATAAGTTTGTTCATTATTTATACTGTAGGCCGAGGAGAACGTGTCACTTCTTGTGGTAACTTCGATTCAGGAAAATGGTGTGCATACAGGAGGGTCAACAGCAGACATGTGGACCTAGATATTTGAAAGTATAGATGCTGTGACTGATGTTTAGAAGGGCATTATTGATGTGGTGAAAACCGTGAGATGGGTGGACAATGTCACACATGTTGGAGAAGTTCTTTAAAATGTGTGAAGTGTCTATATTGCCAGCATCAACCAATAATTTCCTAACAAAAGACCTTGAAATTTTTGTGAGTAAGATCCTAATACCCAAGGGCCTGAGCAGACACACCAGACATGCTTCAAAGTTTATTTTGCTGGTCCATTTCTGTGATTCTTGTAAGGAAATCCTGTTAAGTTTGTTGAAATGTCTGGATTACGGACAAGGCTCATTTTCCTTCACGTGTGCACATTCACAAACAGAGTAATGAAATTTTTGCCGTGGTGGACAGGCTGGTGCACTGTTTTAGCTATACGAATTGCTGGTCCAGTATTTCCATTGTTATTGGGATGTCCACCAAGAAAACTTCCTTGTTTCCATGACATTGTTATTCAACCAAAAGAAAGTTTCTTGTGGCAGGATAAGACAGCCACAGGCAATAAATGCAGTGCTGAATACTCTCAGTGAGCAGGTTGGCAGTTGTGTTATTCTAAATTACTTCCCAGTGTGGCTTGGTTATGAATGTTTTTGGCTGCCGTATTCTGTCAGTCTAAACCTCTGTGGTTAATATGTAATCAGGGTACCTAGAGGATACAGAAGTATCCCACACACACTATTGTTTCTAACTGAAAAAGAAATCCATCTTTTATCAGAATCACTGCACACTTTGAGCCAAGTAACTGCCAGTTGTCAATGTGGACTACAATGATCTCCACATTTTGAACATGTTTGCCATTCTGACGTTATTGTTCCAAGTTTGCTGTGCCATTTAACACAAAAATTGTTTCCATATGTTAAGTACAAAAGTTGTTTCGAAGTCATGAACAGCGTGGAATTATGAGCAAATCCCAGGCAGTATTGCAGTGTATGTTGTTTGGTGATACATAGCAATAGAATTTCTTACTAAGGAGGAAATTCCAGCATGAGATATTCATGTACAACTTCACTGTATGTATGGGCACTAGCAGTGTCAGATGTTTGGTAAAGCTTTTTAAAGACTGGATCAGAGACATGACCTGGCAGCTCTCTAGTGGTTGTCTGCAAATTCCCTGTACCAAGAGGGTGGGAGGGAGGGGGGGAGAGAGAGAGATAGAGAGAGATGGATGAGTGATATCAGGCTTCTGTCACACAGTAGATGAGAACTGCGCTCTTCTGGGTTATTACATGAGTTGTGGTAATTCTATGTTTTTTGCACCATGCTTTGCAATATAATCGTATAATATAAACAAAAAAAATGCACCTTTGTTAAACTAATATTTTAATTTTTACGTCTTCTACATGTTTCAAACCCGAAGTGTTCATCTTCATGAAGATCGTCGTACATATAAGCGTATATGCATACATACATGTACATACACGGTAAAAATTAAACTATTAGTTTAACAAAGGTGCATTTTGGTGTTTTATATTATACAATTGGTGGTAATTCCTTCCTGACATTTTGGATCAACCTATCATTTCCATCTTCAAGGGTCAAGAATCCAAAAGGTTGGGACCAGTAGGTTGTCCAGAAATGTTGGTAAGGAATTACTGTTACTTACTGTGTAATAACCTAGAATAGTACTGTTCTCAAAAAGTTGATGAGCTTTTCAGACAGGAACAACATGTGACAGTCACTGGAATAACAGCAGAAGTTGGAATATGGCACTGTGTGGTCTGGGAGATGTTGAAAATTCAGGATACTGGGAAGTTTGTACCTGCTGGGTTCCCCTGCTTGCTGATGGAGAAGTGCAAATGTAAGCAAACAAAATGTTTCTGCACAGTTGCTGGAGGCATGCAGTGTTGAAGGTGGTGATTGTCTTCATAGGTGATGAAACCTGGTTTTATCACTTTGATCTAGAAACAAAATGACATCACTAAACATTGTCTAAGAAAAAGAAGCTGGAAGCAGTGCCCTCAACCTCTTAGGCCATGGGAACTGTCTTTTTTGATGCTGAAGGATGCAGTTTGTTCAAGCTTTTGCCACAAGGATAAACCATCAATGCTGCTCATTAGCTTTAGATGCTCCAGAAGCTTTGTTGTTCAAGGATGACAAGGATCATCCATCCTACAGCACAGCAACACAGAACCCCACACTGCTTGTCTGTTCGTGGAGAGTACTCAGAAGAATGGCTGGGAAGTTTCGCCCCATCTACCCTACTGTCCGGGCCTGGACCTCTCCGATATCCATTTGTTTTGGTTTGTAGAAGATCAGGTGTGAGGCCAGCAGTCTGCATCCAAAATGGCAGACGATGGAGCTGTCTGTCATTTTCCACATATAGTTGAAATGGAGTAACTGCAAAGGGATTGTCACAATTCTAAAACAGTGGCAAAAATGCATCATTCAGGATGGTGATTTTGTAGAGAAGTGCATGCAGTGCACGGGTGCAACTGACATGGTGTTTTCATATTCATACCTTTATTTCATTTTGAAATTAATTCACTCATGACTTATGGCATGGATGTCATATATAGAAATATGCAGCTTAAAACCGAGCATCATTTTTGATTGACCATGCACATTGAAATAATGACTGTCATTTATGAAATAAATTAAATGCAAAGTTTTAATACAAATAAAAGCTGCAAGTGGTGTAGGAAATACAACAGTATTCTGAAGTAGCCTGAATAGGAAGATACAGCAGCATATGTGTGCACGTGCATGTGCATGTGTGCAGACTGTTGCTAGATGTCGGCAGAGAATATTGGTACTTCAAACTGCACTCACACAATACACCATGAATATGAATGTGTTGTTTTAACAGCACTTTACTAATTTTGTAACAGCAATCAGCTATGTGTTCATAATATTATGGTCATGGTTAAAATATGTTTAGTCCTGTAAGTGGCATGTTGCTTCGTGCTGACCCAATGTCGTAACTGCTTCCAACTCTTACTTTCCTTCATGGAAAGCTGCTAGTGACCCACCTAATCAAGAAGTTCATCACGTTAATGTATCTCAAAAGCTTCCTTGCTGTGTTCTTGAAAACCCATCACTTGAATCAATTGAATCCTCACCAGATTTCTGCTGAACATCTGCTATGCTATTATCCTTGCATCTGAACCTAGGTCTTCTCAGTAGTTCATTTTCTTATTTTTCTCCCAAATGTGTGTGTGTGTGTGTTTTTTTAAATGTTACTCATTCACCTCTTTCTCCCTCCCACCCTCCCTTCCTACCTTCCTTGTACAGTCTGCACCCCTTCTAGTATACAGTACAGGAATTCTTGCTATATCTGTTTGACTTTTCTGTTCTCTGTTAGTATCTCCATAGATGCCAAGGCACCAATATGTGAGATTCAGATGTCTAGAATGATAAGTTTATCTTGACCCTGGTGGTTGGTGAAGGGACCTATAGCTTAACATGGACTCTGAACCATAGGTGGAGGAGGGTGGGCCCAAGTATTCCTTACATTTTGAAAGTTTCATTTCTGGTGGTACACATGAAGTGTTAAACCTGTGAGTAAAAAACGTGCAGAGAAACTCAGAACCCTCTGAATGTTAGAGACCACCACTGCCCCTAAATTTTAAGGTTTTCTCTTGAGTAATCTTTTACTATGTTATGAGGAATTACATCAGACCCCATTCTTTCCTAGCATTTCATTGAGACTAGTCTACAATTTAAGTAATGGGTACACTGGGCAGAATGTGTATTACTCTATGTAATAGCTAGTCATTTTTGTGTTTTGTGATTGCAGGAAGTGCACAACTTGGCAAGCTCACTGTATGCTCCAGGAACAAACTTGTCTCGTAGTGTAAGTTCTGTTGGAGAACATCAGAGTGATGCCTACATTTCACCCACACTGCCCAAACGTGCAGAGACATTTGGAGGTTTTGATAATGCTAATAAAGACCAGTTACCAGCAGCTACAGTAAAAGGTGTTTGTTTATTTCTGTCTGTCTCTGTGTGTGTGTGTGTGAATGTTTGTTTTATACTCTTCCCTTCCAAGACACACATCTTAGCTACTCAAATGTTGCTGAAATTTCATTCTCACAAATTTTCAGCATCTTCTTGATCCATTATCATTGTATTGTAACAGCCATCTGCTGACAGTGACCAACTGATAGATACAGGTGTGTTAGAATTCAGTTATACACATTTTTTCACAAACATGTGATGGATTGAGAGTCCAGTATTCTGCGTAGTGTCTCTGAGTGATAAGAATACACATCAAGACTGTCTTCAATTACAGGTGTTGTGAAGAAACATCAACCAAAAGGGAACCGTGACTCGTCATATTATTCTGCTTGTGAGTCAGATACTGGAAGTAAAGAAGATGCTGGTGCTCACAAATTGCCTCTGGTGAGTTGAACTGCATGTCTTCTGCTTCTTGCTCCAAAGTTTTATCTTTTCTCAAACAGATTTTATCCCCTAGAACACCATGGCTGTATTAGTATTATTATTTAACCCTTTGGCACCAGAATTAAATGCACATACTGATATGCAGAAAACTTGGTGTTTGAGCATCACATTATGCATTACCTGTTTTTAACATTTGGTGCTAAAAGGATGTTACAGAATTGCACTCCATGCATTGTATGTAAAATCCATGTTTGTGCATGCATATGTCTGTGCCCCCTTCACCTTTTCAGAAAACATGGCTTAAAAGCTTAGCCATTGTAGGCCACCTTGTCTCTTTTCATCATTTTCCACATCCTATAATACCAACATGGCAAATACGTGAACTTGTGATGTGGGAGTGACAATAGCATGACTTAATTTAGGATCCTGTGATATCATCAGTAACATAACAGACCCACAGGCCTAATCTGTGTTACGGGGAAACAACCTTCATGAGTTCTGTTTCAATTGAGCCTGACCATTTTTATTTTATTTTTTTTCACAGGATCACATGCAGTGGCACAATGCAGTGTTGACCACCATTCCTCCTGGGATGCTGACTTCAAACCTCTGTGATAACTCATGTGAGTTGCCAGCACTACTGATGCTGAGTCATGAGCACCAGCTGGCCGCTTTACAGCTCTCTCATTATGTCTACAAGTTGCTGTCCATCATCCAACAACAGATGACTTCCATAAATAGGTTGGTTGCTCATGGGTGGTGGTGGTGAGGAGTGGGGGTTTGTAGCGATAAACCATTTGTATTAGCAACACTATGGTTCGCTTTTTAACACTCTCCTTCATTCCTCTTTGCCTTACTGTAATCACTTTTCTTATGTTTCCCCTCTCTTCCTGTCTTTCATATCCTTTCCTCAGCTCAGCTGGCCCTGGAAATTCCCTGTTATACATGGAATGAAGATGTGCATTGCCCCTTAGCTCTACTTTTTGCACAAATTTTTCCCTCTTTTGTAAACTAAAACAATAATTTCTTCCTCCATTTGCAGTTTCCATATGTCTCATCATTCTCTATTTAGTTTTTTTTTTTGTGTGTGTCTGTAATTTGAATTTTTTGTCATTTATGTAAATTTATTTTCCAAGAGGATAATTCTTGTCCATCATCATTTTCTTCAGTTTTGGCTTTGAAACTTCCTATGGGCGATACTTTGTAAGATGAACTGCTGTTTCTTCTTTGTGACAATTTACTTAGAACATTCTTGTGTTTTTTGTGTCAGTCTTCAGGCTCATCTGTCTGCATACAAGTCCCAGCTGAGTCAGGATGATGGGCGTGAACGCCGTCCTGCGTACAGGCACAATCAGCAACTGGAGGAATTGCGTAACCTGCAGGACAGACTCACACAGGAGAAGGAGGCATGGCAGCGGGAGAAGGATGCTGAGGAGAAGTACATAGAAGAGAAGAAGGCAGAGCTGCAGAGATTGCAGGTGAGGAATCTACTGGGTTGTTAGTAGTCAACATGTCTATAAATACAACGTGTCAGTCAAGAACACAACACTTTATTTTATATACAATAAAAATAGTATATTGTCAGGGCGACATGTTTCGACCTTTATTAGGTCATCTTCATGCCCTCTGAGAAAACAGATCCAAGAGCTGTGTATATTTCAATGCATGATCAGATCCCACAATGCATTGAAATATAAATAGCTCTTGGATCTGTTTTCTCAGAGGGCCTGAAGATGACCTAATAGAGGTCGAAACATGTCGCCCTGACAATATACTATTTTTATTGTATATAAAATAAAGTGTTGTGTTATTGACTGACACGTTGTATTTATATGTTATAACGCTTCAGGATGGAAAACATTGAAGTCAACATGTCTGTCATGCAGAAGTAGGAAAGTGGTAGTTACACATAATATCAGCATTTTGTGCATGCCTGGGTCTTGCATAGAGCTGCCATTTGCTCCAATTTTCCCAGGACAGTCTCCTGTTTAAAAGTAAAATCAGTGTCCCAAGAACTTTTTTCGGGAATTCCAGTGCCCCTTCTTTTTAATTTGGTGGTTTTATCATTTGAGTCACTGCAATAATACAATTTTTCTGTAACCTACACCAGGGGTTAGCGTGTCAGTATTTTTTATCTTGGTTTCATACATGTGTTGGCAGAGACTGATAAGACATTCGCTTAGTTATATTGAAGGTGTTGTGAAATTGTAGCACGTTTTCTTCCATTCTTCACATGTTGTCTGGTTCTGGTGGTGAAGGTGGAGATGTGGTCTTTGTTGAACATCAACAGTTGATTTGTTAATTGCCAGCAGGGTCATAATGCTAAAAACAAAGTGCTGTATTAACAACAGTATAAGAAGAAAATTCCCATTCATCAGAAGACAAGGTGAAAATTTATAATGCACACTTTGTCGTGTACAATTATTTATTGCACATGGAGGGCAGTCAAGTATTCTGAACCATGTAAAAAATGAATAAATATAAAATTATTGTGGAAAGCAGGACATGAAAGAACACAGTAAGCAGTTATCCACAGGTAAAAACTGTTGGTGAAAGGGAAAGACAATTAGCAGCACAAAAGCTACATTAGCTTTTCACGCAGCAGTGCACAGCTGTAGTTTTAAGTCAATGGACAGCACCACAGCCATAATTAAAATCCTTTTCAACCAGAAAATGATGTATTGTCAAAACCAAGGCATATATCACCAAGTTTGTGGTACTATTTGCTGTGAAACAAGTACTGAATTATCTGAAAGAAGCTCATTTAATTTTAGTTATACTTGATTCATCTAATCTCTTGATCTTAAAATGTTTATAAAAACAGTCTTACACCAAAATTACACAAGAAAACTTGTATAAGGGTTTTGTAAGTCTGTGTTCAGTGAACATTCCGAAACAGCACAACAGGAATTAATCACCTTAAGATTGTAACCTTGAACTTAAAGCTGGTCACCCTTTTTATTAGACATTATCATCCTGTGAAATTTATAATGGTGAAGACCTTAGAATTAGTGAGCTTGTATGGAGAAATGTCTGATCTTTTGACCTTTTATGTCTTAGAATTCCTTAAGAAATTTGAACTTGATGACAGGGTGAGTAGTCTCTGGAGACCACACAAATACAAATTTTGGAGGTTAGAAAAGGAATGGAAAGTACAATTTTTACCTCCAGTTTCAAGAAGGAAATGGCCAACAATTTGACTGTAATTGGATATTCTGCTCATGCACACAGTGCTGTTAAAACAGCTTCTGATTGCTGACCACTCGATATTCATTCAATCATAGGGAAAGTCTACCAGCACTGTCACATTCTTACTGTACATGTTGAAGCTCTGAAGTTCTGCAAATTTACCGAAACAGATTGTAGATCTGTCCTAGAACACAGCAAGACAAGGTGGATATCCCTCTTACCAGCCATTGACCATATCATAGGTTTTCTCTTTCTTTTTGTTGGATTGCCTACTTCCTTGTAATTGAAAGTGTCCCGTTATCTTTAAGAATTATATTAAAATCTGCTTGTACTTAACATCCTTCATTTCCTTGACAGTCTAATAAGAATTTTTCCTGTGCCATTCACAATATTGAAAAGCAAAGCTCAAGTGTACTTTAAGTGAAAAGTGAATTATATAAATTGTTGGTGTAGTCACTTTGCAGAAAATCTGAGAGTTTCTATACATTTGTTTTGCAAGATTACCTAAAAGCATTAGAGGAAGAGGGTCAAATAACCTTCGAAGAATTTGAGAGCTACTGTGGTCATTTCTATGAAACTTTTACTGGGTTTATACAAGAATGGTGTGTTCCATTTCTTGCACCTCTTCATTGCATGGATTCGATCAGCTTGAAGAAGGTGCCTTGTTGGAAATATGTCCAAGGATACTGTTGTTTAATTAAAACTGTTAACACAGATTTTACTCTGGTTGAAGAGGAATTGTTGGACAGTTTTCATGTGTGAAGATATATCTTGCAGGGAAGTTAAAAGAATGGAATGAGAATTCAGGCAAAAGAATGGAATGAGAATTCAGGCATCACTTTTGATGAAAAATGGAGTGATGTGTTCCAGTATTTCAAGAAAGAAAGTGTAAGTTTAAAGAACATAAGTTATTTGGTTAAATCTTCATTTGCAGTTCTGGGTTTGAATGCTGAAATCGAATGCCCTGTAGTCAGATGAGAAGAACAGACTGAAGCTAGAAACTGAAAGTTGTGATCAAAACAAAATGTCACCAGACAAGTATTCCATAACAGATGAACAGGGTTCTTCCAGATCATGGAAAGAATAAGTTACAGACTAATAAATGTTTTGTAATGATATCATAATTTCTTGTTTTCTGTTTTTGAAATACACTTTACAAGTGTTAGTGGTGATTACAATCAGATTTTTTAAATCTTGCACAGACTGGGTGCATCTGCTTGTATGTGCTATACAGTCTGCCTTCCTAATGCAATTGAATATTGCTCTGCATATGCACAACTTTATTTTGTCATCTGTTTAGTGTTAGATCAAAATATAATGAATGGACATTTGCAAAGGGTCTTACATAGTGGTCTTAAAGCACTTGTGAATGTATGAGTGGTAGCTCATTTGGAAAAACTAATTTTTAAAATTTTTCCCTTTTTCCCCATATGTCCCACTTTTATTATTACCACCACCACCACTCCTCCTCTCCTCCAAGTATCCCATTTTTATTCTTGAAGCGTTCGCGGTGACTTTGAGTGAAATGTTATCAGGCATTCAGACATGTCAAGATGTGAAGTCTTCCAACATTTCACAGACTGACTCCTCCCCATCTTAATGGTGTTGCTTGTGGCTTGGTAGAACCAAAACTGATAACTAGGTGTCCTACCCTGTGTTGTGTATATCTCCGTTCAGCCTGGGCGCAGGATGGAATCAGAGGGATTCCATTTCATCCTGTGCCCAGACTGGACAGAGTTATACACAACACAGGGTAGGACACCAAGTTATCAGTTGTGGTTCTACCAAGCTACCAGCAACACCCTGAAGATGGGGACAGATTCATTCCCTGGAACATTGGAAATCCTTCACATCTTGACAAGGCTGTCTGCTGGAGAACATTTCATTAAAGGTCAAAATTTTCCTAAAAAATGTTATAGGAACCCCAGTGTTATAGTAAACTAACATGCTTCAGGACCAGGTACGAGCGGAACAACATGATGTCACCCAGCAGAGGGAGCAGCTGTATCGGAAGCTGGAAATGCTGACAAACCAAGGTATCCTCATCAGTCTACCCACAGTGACTGGAGGAGCACTGCCGCATGAGGATACACTTTTTAGTCAAGGAATCAACATTAGTCAGAGCACGGATGATTCAAGTCCAAGTACAGGAGGTGAATCCACAGTCTCATCTCCAACCACTGTTATTGATCCTCGGCGCAAGTTGGAATCCAAGTGGAAAAGTGGCCCCAACAAATCCACATTACCCCTTAATCTCATCAGTGCCACCAACCAACAGAAAGTGGCTCCAAATGTGCAGGTGAAGCAGCAGCTGCCTCTGAAACTGGCAACTAAACTCAGCTCATCCATGACTGGGGGAGTGCAGCAGATGCTTCCCCTCAAGTTGAGTCAGGGATCTGACTCCCGTCGGAGCAGTGGATCAGGCACTGGGTACCAGAGGCTTAGTTCTAGCAGCAGTCACACACGAACTGGTAGCAGCCCTGCCATGATGCAGAATTCTGATGTGGGTCCAAGCAGGACCGAGGGCACCACTCGTACTAATACGTACCCAAAAGTACCAGACCGGTCCCGAATTCACAGCCCAGACTCACATCCCCACACACCCACAGGCCCTGCTCCCCAGGCATCTGAAGAAGAGGTGATCTTCTTTTGATGCAGCAACATTATGGTGTGTCTTGATTACTGTTTTCACAGTGTAGTGTGACATTTGTTACTGTGTTCACAATGTGGTGTGACCTGTGTTACTTCCACCGGCCTTATTGGTGCGACTCACAGCAGTATTGTCCTTTTTATACTGTATATATTTACAATTGTAATTCCCTCCATGTTAAGGAAAAAAGTCTTTTATATCTGATTTTGACAGATTTACTTTTATTCGTAATTTTTGTTGTGTATTTGTAAAGTACAGTGAGTTACCTTTCATTATGTTGAACTTAATTTTAAAGTGTTATATAGTGTCTTCCTATATATTGTACCTAGTTCACAGTAAATTTCTCTCACTCACTGTGACAGTATTACTATCAGTTAATGGCAGTGACTCAGTGTACTCAGTAGCAAGGGGGTGGTGTACTTATGGCCTACTCTGACTGTCTTTCCATTTCCGTAGGTGAGAAGTATTTTTGTAAGATTTTTAATTATTCTTCAACTAGTGCAAATACCTGACTGTGCAATAAGTTGGACTCTTGCTGTTGTGTTTCTAATTATGGGACACATGCATTTGCAGGCTGTCAGCCCTTCATTTTCCACTAAAATGGTTACTCTTTCCTTCTTCATCAAGTTGCAAGGGAAACTGGCTTTTAATATATCAGCACAGAACTGTAAGACTGTTAATCATCCTAAAGGATATGACCAATGGCTTCCATCTGTTTTTTGGTCTTCCAACATTCCTCTTTCATTTTTGCTTTTGTGGTTTGACAGTGGCACTAGGATAGGATTCTTTATCCACTCTTTCCACATGTTCCTACTATTTAGTTGGCCATGCAGAAAATTTTTTACTTTGATGGTGCTTACTGATAAACTGACCTAGACATGTAAAATTTGACAAAGGGGAAAGATCATTTAGGTATCTACACATTATGTATAAAATATGTTTTGTAAGTCAATGAAGTTTTCCCTGCAGATGCCTTGAAGGCATGTAGGTGGAGTTGAGGTATGGCTCCACTCTTTCTTAACCTTGATACCAGATGGAGGTGAGTACAAACATCATGACATTAATAAATTTTTCACAAAGGTACAAATAAAAAACATTCGGAGTGTAATAGACCTAATGGACCAGACATATATGGAACAGGTAACAGGTTTGATGAGTTTTCCCTGAGACTCCTTGGGGTAATGTTTGGTCCCTCTGTTAAATTTCACCATATTTTTTACTCTTGTTACCAATCTCAGCAACTTCATTCAGTGCCCAGTTGTTTTAAAAACTCCTAACCCATCAATGAATAAAATTATTTTTGTTACAGGAGAGAGAATGTTAAGACAGGTTAATCATGTGTTTTCTGCACTTTCCTCACTGTATACAGCCAAGCATTGTTTTATTGTGGTCCTGTTGCCAGCCCTTATGCTGCACAGGAATGAATGAGTGATTTATAACTTCTCTTACTGAATATATTTTCTTATAGAAATTTGTGTTTGGAGTATGAGAGGGTGTACATGTAGGAGGGTTGTATTCATATTATACTGACAGTTAAATTATCATGGTAACGTTAATATTGTAAGAACTCTTTACAGGATGTCTGTATATATGATTGTGCAAGTAAAGACACTGTTTTTGATTGAGAATCAACAAAGGTCCTGGTCATTTATATATGTGCTGTACATTTGGCTTGTGACGACTAGATGATCTTACGATGTAAAATCATTCTAACTTTATTCCTCACAGAACCCAGTGGCCTGTTCCTACCCTGAAATACCCATTCCTCATACTTCAGTATGCTGCATATGATGCAGGGGAAGAGGGATGAAATTGGTTTTGTCAGCACTGAAGTATGTTCCATTGGGTTTTGCCTACATGAAGGATATTCAGGTGGGTTCTGTCTAGGGTATATTTTTATGGCTTATGTCTATATTA
>Ga0123352_10003338_pt1 | contig 23135 bp, 8 predicted proteins | sample TergutLab28metaG_FD_89700 | JGI IMG/M metagenome (GOLD analysis project Ga0123352, IMG submission 89700) | Labiotermes labralis P1 segment gut microbial communities from Petit-Saut dam, French Guiana - Lab288 P1 | ecosystem: Host-associated > Arthropoda: Insects > Digestive system > Gut ...
ACGACACACCACAGTCGGTAGGACTCCTCTGGACGAGTGATCAGCTCGTCGCAGAGACCTCTACCTGACAACACACAACACTCACAACAAACAGACATCCATGCCCCGGTGGGATTCAAACCCACAATCTCAGTAGGCGAGCGGCCGCTTGGTCTTTTTAGACCCAGGAAATAACCCCACATTTCCATTTGATCAAAGGTTGGGTGTGCTCCAGAGCTGGTATGACCCTTGTGGAGAAATTCTAATACCTTGTCCCTTCCGGGACCAGAACTCCAGTTCTTCAGTAACGCATGATTTATACATCACGCATAGTTTCAGATCTTGATAAAAGGAGCCGTACGTTTCTTTTACTGATCTTCTCTGGGCCTATTTAACCCGATCCAAGATACCCAATGTTGAAAGACGTGTTTTCCTGTCGCGGATGGAAGCGTTCACTTGACCCTTTACAAGGAAGAACTTGACCTTGCTGTTAGCCTCACTAAACAACGAACCTGTGCGAACTGTGAAGCCGCAGAAATCTTATCAACTGATGTCGGCTCAAGAGTCGCCCAATCAAATGATGAAAAGGAATAAGCAGCAAACCGAAAATGAAGGCGTTCCATGTTACTCCTGAACACATTACAGCAGGCATGCATTCCGTCCGATCCTTTTCACGATTCTTATTGTTATTCGAGTAAATTCAAGGATATGGCAGTCACTAGGGATAGATCGGCTTGAGGTTGTGGAGAAATCTGCTGCCACTGTCTTCGGAGTCTGAATTTGTACCATGTTGTTGCCATCCGCGGAAGTTTCTACCTTTGATTAGTTGATGATAATCAAGGGTAGAGACTTGCGCGAAGCAAACTTTGACGTTTCCTGGTCGGTTTAGCGATTCATACGTAAAAAAGTCATCGCCGGATGTTACACTTACGTCTTATACAATAAATTGGTAGGTAGGTTTTTACCCTTTTTAGGTCACGAAGGCCCGTACGATGAGTAGAGGTAAAGCTCTACTCTCTCTAGGACCTCGGCACTCTGGATTGGGGTGGGGGGGCCAGCCCCCCACCCCGGCCGCCTCTACTGTCGGGAAAGACGCGGTGTCCATTGTACAGAAGGCTGGGTGGGCCCCAGGGCCGGTCTGGACGTACAATATATTTTACCTATAATAATGATATTTACTAGATCATAGGGATTGTGTTTAGGTGGACAGATCTGCCTTCTTTGCCACGACCCTTGACGTGGTAATACCTACGTTTCTGTTACCAATATCATTATGTCCATCTGGGCGGGAGACACAACTTTGATAGGATGTTAGTAATTAGCCAACTTAATGCACAAATTCTTGTTTTATAATAAGCTTATTATAAAACAAGAATTTGTGCATTAAGTTGGTTAATTACTAAGATTACACTGAGATGCACGGTCAGCAAAATGTCAAAATTTGATTAGATCGTTGGCTGTCTGAAGGTTGAAAACAGAGGTTTCGGTCGCGAGGGCTGGGGGTTTTACGACTTTTTTTAACTTTCATAATATTCCATTGGAAAGTTGACGTTCTGTCATGCTGGCCTGTGTTTATGTCTGTATACACTAGCCTATTGTATCAGATGCATGTACGTACCTCTGGAACGCTTGTCCATAACTTCTTGCAGAATCAGGAAGTTTTCCCATATCAAATTTCCCTGCGGTATCGGATGTGTTTTCTCAAAATTGCCGCATGAAAATTGGTAGAAGTCTTCACAGGGGTTAGCTCTCGTGTCCATGCTATTCAGCACTCCCTTCGCTGTGAAAGAATAACTAAGATGGTATCAGGTGTCTTTACTGACTTACTTCGTCGTTTTCATCCATCTGCCCTTAAAACAACTCAATTTCTGCTGTAGGGTCTCTCGTCGCAACTCGCGTTCCATTACATTAAGTTGGCTGTCTGCTATGTTAGCAGCAACTTCAAAAACAATCTGGTGCTTACGGCGCCACGAAGTACCGTCCCCAGTGCAAGATGTAAGAAAGAGAAAGTTATTTTTTGTTAAGAAGTTGGAGAATATTTCATTGTGATTTTCCATTTTGAACTGTTCGGTAGATACAATTGGGTGAGAAACGTGATGGATTTGCGAGAAATGGGAAATGCGTATCAAGTTGTGGCGGAAAGCTTGTAAGAGAGAGCAATAAACTGGAAGGACTAGACTTGACTGGGAGAAAAATATCTAAATGTAACTTAAGGAAGTAGTATGTGAAGGAGTGGTCAGGATCCATCTACTTCGGCATGTTCTTCTGAAAACGGTAGTGACTGTTTTGTTTCGTAAAATGTGGGAATCTTGCGTTGCAGATACTAAGATAAAAACCAACTTACAATCCGTTTGTTTTTGACGGGTTGAAAATTTGTTTTTATCTAAGCAAATGAAAGAGTATTTGAATATATGAGTACCTGGTGGCTTCTGAATACCCTGCTATATAATGCTAGTGAATTTCCATAGTCATTCATCTACCTCCAGAGACCGTGCAATAGGCCCAATAATTACAGCAGTAAAAAAGGACCTTCTGTCACCCCCCCCCCCTCACAAGAATGAAAGAAATAGAACAATACTAGTTCTTCGTCCACGTTTCAATTCATCTGAACTGGGATTAAAAATACTTAGAAGCCTTTTCTTATCTTGGGATTATTATTTCTTACGTTGCTTTGTGTAATGCAGTTATGTCTGTTCCTATGTCACTATGAAATGAACTGATATACCACAACACATGCCCATTGTCCTCGTAATTTCCACCTACTGCTGACTGTCAACATGCTGACAAATTAAAAGATGGGAATTGTTAATACATTTGACCTTGGTGCAGTAATTTAGCACCATATTACTCCTACCGTCACCATTAACTAGTGCGCAGTTGTATATCAGACTAGCTATGTACTGCTATCATCAGAAACGAAAAGCCGTGGCCTGCTGTTCCAGCAACAATCTGAGGTAAATCACAAAACGTTCATTGAGGAACGATGCCGCTCTAAGATCCATCAGGGGACTCACCCGCCTGTTGACATGACAGCGTCAGGCATTTGGCGTCCAGCGTCTTGGCGGCGAGCATCACCCCATTCAGCATTGCCAGCACACTTAGCCTGAAAACAAACACGCGATGAAATTTTGTGTGTGTTTGTCCGCGCATCGTTGTATATGCGTAGAGAAGGGAACCACCTATATGCTACTGAATGATTTATTGCACTTGTAAACTGCTCAACACGCTGCTCGAGCAGTTTCCCTCATCCCAGACGCATAGCCTGCTGCCCTGCACCTGACCGCCGACCAACCAAGGCACTACACACCGTATGCGGCAATAACACAAGTATAGTCTCGAGCTCCTGATGATGGGCATATAAGTGCCCGAAACATGTTGAGCAGATTATAAGTGCAATAAAGCATTCAGTAGCATCTAGTTGATTTCCTTCTCTACGCATATGCGATGAAATCTCGCCGAAAGGTTTGCTAATCTTCATTTCATTTCCATATAAATGAAAGCATATGTGAAGAGTGTATTCAGATACAAACGGACATCAGCACAGTTTACCTACGAAACTTCTACGTGAAAATCAGTGGAATTTCTACGTGTTCCACATTAACATTGGTCGGTTTGTTTAATTCTGTCCTGTGTGAGTTCAGTAACCATGAACGTCTTGAAACTAAAAGTAAATTATAATGCATAAACCTCACTCTACAACAGGGCACGAAGGCCCTAGAAGGAGTAGTGTTAGGGCTCAATTATTTGTTCATCCTCGGCCCTTGATAGGGTAGGTGGTCAACGCCACGCCCCAACCGCTTCACCTACCCATTATACAGGAGTCTGGGTGGGCTCCATGGCCGGTCTGGGCGGATGCGGAAAGTCCTGCCCCCCCATCAGGACTCGATCCCCCGCCCGTCCAGCCCGTAGTGAGTCACTATACCGACTGCGCTATCCCGGACCACAACCATGAACTTTATAAGAAACTGAAATTCAAATTTGATCAGTTTTTAATTTTTAATCTTAAAAATAATAATAGGCACACAGTCATAAGGAGTGGCTGGAGAGTCGCCTTATCCTGTCTAAGGGTCCTGATGTCTGCTGAGGAAGCAGTACCAAGAGAATTAAAGGCATCGGCCATCAACTGTGGCTGCGTGCACCAACATTGCTGTCACACATCCGAGAGTGTATGCCCCTCCGCCCCCCCCCCCCCAAATTTTCATACACCATGTTGTGCTACCATTTATGTTGACAGAATGATCGTGGTGTTGCTATGGTGACAGCAGTAAGTGCACTGTGAACAGCTTGTTTTTGTTTTCCAGTTACATTTCAACAATGCTTCGCCACTCATTGTTTCATAACCTTGCAAATTTCATTATTAGATCAAGAAAAATCCCGGCTGTGGGGTGGCCACTTGAGACTCCACAAATTTCACCTAGGAATTCCAGCACATAAACTGAAAAATTCACAGGGTGTTGAAACCGTATCTGATCTCAGGAAAGGGGTGTTTCTCTAACATCCTGAAATAAGAGGTTTGGTTGAAGGGAATGCCAAAGATATATGGACCGAACAAGTGCGAGGCTGAATTTACAGCCGAAATCATAAAATATGGTGAATTCTGTCCAATTTCCCTGAAGAAGTGGGACTTTTCATGTAGCAGAAATTAATATTTTCCATTTTTGTACTGCGATACCCTTCAAACTGTTCTAGAAAATTGTTTTTCCAGATGCACATATCGTTTGGAAGATTTGCAAGAAATATTCATAGTTCTCGTAAAGTGTATGCAGGTCGGTGGCATGCAGTTCGTTACCAGATTAGGGTTAAAATGCTGGAAATAACGGGATTTTCCGACCACACTCTGGACTGACTGAAGACAACGTCCGTGTTTTGAAATATTTCTTGATACGTCTAGTGTATAAAATAAGTGAAAGGGAGGTTAATTTATGACTCTGTACAGTAAGATATCCATGATACAATTATCTTTTCAACAGCATTTGTTTCTGAAGTATATTAGCGCCAATATTTTCAAGAATTGTGAATCGTACAAAAATCAACAAATCGCACTGAATTCTTGTAACGAATCCACGCATCAATAGATGCCTGGCACAACTGAAAATTCAACAAAGTACTTCACGTGTATGATCGATGGGCCGTCCAATCATGCCTTAAATTTCGCCAGTCTGATGAAAGCCTGTCAGGCGAAGAACATGCTACTATTCTTGTCCGAGAGACAGGAAAAACTGTCATACGTATCTTCGTTTTCTTCAATCGGCCTAATCCTTTCCAAATCGTTGATAGTAAGAAACGTGTGATAAGCGTTATATATAAACGATGATAAAATTAATAGTGATCTAATGATGGTGGTGATGCAACTGATGGCAAAGCCGATCTCAACATGAGTGCAGCTCCCCACTGTGACTTCAGACACTCTATCTTATCGAGAAAATGTTTTGTCGTTACGCCCAAAATTGTTGTCCGCATCACTAACGTCCCTGAATGGGATCTTGAACATCTCTTCGTGTGGTACTTCTAAGATACATAGGCATTTCGTGTGAAGTAGATAAGATCCGTGTTCTTTGTCACGAACAGTTTGAATGTATCTCGCATTTTATCACTCACGTCACTGTTTAGTTTAATTTTCAGAATCTGATTCGCTTTAACATCAAACATAATGATATCTTTTAATTGTGTATGCTTATGTACACCGACGCCTTGTTTTAGGCCTCAGTTGTGTACCTGAAAAGGTAAGGCAAATCAAAATGGCCTAACTCAAAAATAATGTTCTCATAAGGAAAGAAGACTTACTTAAACCGAAACAAACCAACTAAAGAGCGTTAAACCGAAAATGAGTGGACGCAAATTAAGAAGTGGTGTAAGATTTCAATGGGACGTTTAAACAAGAAGGACGTAAAACAAACGCGCTTATAACAAGGCCTTGGTGAATACTATTCATTTCATCTAAGGACGTCGCCAGTAGCTGAAACACAAGGCGATAAGTGAATAAGAAAGCGTTAAATTCGCACAAGGAAGTGGCCGTGGCCTAACTCAAGGAGCTACTCGAACATTGTTCTGTAAGTATTCAGAAAAATCGGGAAAACATCAGTCAAAAAGTAGTCGGTGTTCCGGCAGAGATTCGAGCGTGGCACCTCCCATAATGAAGCAAAAGTAAAGATCACCCTATACCAAGCCACGCAGGCCCAGAGAGGCTTGTGTGCTATATGGGGGTGGGTGATCAACTTTGTCCCCACGAAAGACATCCGGTACAGGAAACTGGTGGGACCTAGGGCCGTTCTGGAAGGTTACGGAAAATCTAGCCTCCACCGGGATTTGATCACCGGACCGTCTAGCATGTAACTAATCGCTATAACGACTGAGCTATCCCGGCCCACACATATGAAGTGGAATGCCAAATAATAAGTAAACAGGCATAAAAAAATCTTCACTCAATTTGTAAACACTTTAATGTAAGTTTAATCGTTCCATTGATTTTAAAGGCTCTGTGAAATCTGGATTCGGCACAGAAATGATTATGTTTCCAATTTTAAATAATTCTGGCTTTCGTAAGCAATTTTCATTGCTTTATCAAGGCAGCCATTTAACATTACGTATTAAAATCGAGATATGAATTCGAGATTTAAAAAATGGTAAAACCTAAACCACAAAAAGTGAATGCCAAAAACGTATTCTACCTGCATGTTTTGCTAACATTTTTTTTTATTTGAGTTCTTCTCCCTTCTGTGATGTTATACAGCAAAGATTTGTAGCTACTTACCATCTTTCGGGACATCCTCTCCGTCCCGTCCTCGAAGGTCAAGCTGTCCAAGTCAAATTGGACTGCTTGTCCCCAAAACGACAGTAACTAATTACCAATCTACGGTGCGGAACATCTCAGAAGAACGAAGATCTTATTAAGACGAAATATTGTAACATTTAATGTTAAACCTTGTGGTACACATGGTTACCACAGGCGTATTAATTATTGATATAATACGAAAGTAATCATTGGGAAGTGTATTACAGGAGTATGAACGTAGCTTCACTCTGCACTGCTTCAAAGTAATCTACAAAAAACCTTCACAGTTTCTTCTGCATTAAATTTCTTTTCTAAGAAAGCTTTTTTTTTTACCCTAAATTCGTATTCGCCGGGGCGTAGGGCTGACCCCCCGCCATCCCCATCTAGTGCCCAGGTTCTAGAAAGAGTAGCGCTATACCTCTACTCACCCTAAGGGCCTTCGTGTCCTATAAAAAGCGTGAAACCTACCTACTACATTCGTATTCGAGCCTTGTTGGCGTCTATTTGAGGAGTTACATAAATCATAATTCCAGATAAATGTTAGCAGGAGAACGATCTCTGCCTCTCCAAATGCCATGGCAGGTCAAGACTGAAAAACGTGAGCACACACCACTGTTCCGAAGAGGATACACAGCAAGCCCTTCAGAAGAGTTATGTACTACATTCTAAGTTGATAACGAGACAGTTTTCAGACACCTGCTTTTGTACTCAGAGCGTCTGCAATGTTTGGTATCAGTGGAAGTACAGGAGCATTGCAGACTTCAGAGTTACAGCGAAGTGTTCGTTGATTTGTCAACAATCTGTTATCGCGACGGCAAATAAAACCCAAGGAAAAATAGATTAAAACAGTTTTTTCTCTAGTTTAAACTGAGCACCAGAAGGACTAAAATGCAGGGCTGAAGAGTTCCTGCAATGTGCACCTACCTGAGGAATGTCACGGAGGACACCATGTTTCACCAGCAGCAATCACAGCAAACTGGCCTTGCGGCAAGAAAAGACCCTCAAGATAAGGACGGACTGAGTGGACAGATTGCAAAACTGTGAGTGACATTTCGTGACAGCGGTTAGCGAATAGTGGTTCACGACCCCCTGTGCTGTATTCTATACCATCCAAGGCTACCACACAACAAACCACCAAGTATGGGGTGACCAGTACTTAAATATTAAGTGATTAAGGAAAGAATTTTTTGATCAAAATATTCATGACAGTCTTCACAAAAGCCAAAATGAGCAAATCAAAACAGGATTAAGGCCTTCTGAGATACGATGTCACGCAGTCTGGTACAAAGATACTAACGTTTCGAGGGAACATCCTCCTTCCATCTTCAGGGTAGAAGATGGAGGCAGCAGGTTCCTCCGAAACGTTCGTGTACCTGTCTAGAAAATATACTTATTTATATCCCAGAGATCCGGGTAGCTCAGTCGGTATAGCGACTGACTACGAGCTGGACGGTCCGGGATCGAATCCCGGTGGGGACGAGATTTTCCGCCCATCCAAACCGGCCCTGGTGCTCACCCAGCCTCCTGTACAGAGGGTAGCGGGCCTTTCCCGGGGGTAGAGGCGGCCGGGGCGTGAGGCTGACCCCCCCACCCTATCTAGTGCCGAAGGTCCCATAAAAGATTAGAGCTATACCACTACTCATCCTAAGGGTCTGCGTGGCCTATAAAAAGGGTGAAAGCCTACCTATATCCCAGAGATCATAACACTCAAATTCAGAGCCATGATAGCCTAGAATCTCCAACTGAAACAAATTAAATTACATCACAGACCTACAGACGCCAATACAAAAAATGTGGCTTTTGTCCCTCATTAGTAACAGAAAAACTCACGATTATTAACCGGTTTCGCAAAGTTTCGAGAAGTTACTCTGAGATTTGTTATTTTTGTTCGTCAATCCGCAAGGAACAACTCGGCTACCGCCGGACGGATTTCTTGAAATTTTATATTGGTAGGTTTTACTGAAATCCATTGAAAGAATAGGCCTAGAAGACTGGTTGAAATTAAAAAAAGGGGACATTTTATGTGTACAACTACTTAGGATACATTCTTATAATAAAACCAACTGGATGCACTAATTTCTCAAATGTATTTTTGGAACAAAACTCTACTTGTTTCGGAGAGTTTCTCTGTCCATCATCAGGAGTTTAGCACTGTACACACAGCAATGGTATATGTCATACAGGTTTGCTGAGTGCTTGCAAGCGGAATCCCAAGCGATCACGCAAGCAACCAGAGGGGCTATTAACCAACTTCCCATAATTTCCTCTTTTTTTTTTAAATTAAGTCGTAAGCCGCTTGTATCTTCTGTACTTTTTGTTTAGCCACTTCCATCTTCCCAGGCGATAACCTTCGGGAGACCAACTTATTGGGATGGTACTGGTTGATCAATTTGCGGTAGGCGCGCGTGCCGCTTTTGCGGCAATGTTCCAGTAGGTCTAAAACATGCAAATTCGCAAAATGGGTTCCTTGAGTTACTGTTGAATGAGAACAGCAATTTAACAGTTCAGTCCATTTATCACCCTCTGCAATGAAACTCCTGACGATGAACAGAGAAACTGTCCGAAACATGTAGAGTTTTATTCCAAAAATAAATTTGAGAAATTAGTGTATCTCGTTGGTTTTATTATAAGAATATATCACGATGCACGGTCACCTGAACGTCAAATACCTAGGATATATTGATGACTACTTTAGTTACTAGCGTTATCATGGTTGCCGTCGAGAGTGATGGCTAATAATCGATACTGATCGATAGTAATCGACATCAATCTGCTATGCTTCTTCATGCGAGCTACATGAATCATAGGTATGAAAAATAAAAACGTGCAATCATAATATTTAAAATTTATTACGTCTAGAAATATGAAGTGCCCTATGTGGATAAAAATCATGAGTTGCTAATAAATTGTTTACGAACAATGGATTCTACAACAGCAACTGCAAAATATTTAGATTGGGTGAAGTTTTGAGGTTATGCGTGCTGGGGGAAAAAAAGTTGGCACGTTGATATGTAAATAATAAGTTTTGGAAAAAGGTAATAAGAACCTAATAATAACATTCTATATTAGGTACTACAAATATGCAAATTAATAATATGAGAATGATCCAGGATGCAGTGATTCGAAAGCGCCTCGCTATTACATTATGTGCACATTTCTTGTCTTACTAGTTATTACAGGCCCAAAGACAAAACGCATACCACACGACACACACAGCATTGCAATACAAAACCTGTCCAGATTACTAACACCTTTTAGTCGATAACAAACTGGGAAGTGAGTGGAACACAGTATAGGCATTAACGCCCTTTACAAAATCGCCTCTGTATTTACGACAGTTATCAATTTCTTGATAATATTGAGCCTGATAAAGCTTCTCTAAGAAGACACTAACCTCATTTTGCAGCATTAGTAGACTTGTATATGTATCGTATTTTATATGTAATTATGTATATAAATTAAGACATTCTTCCTCAAAATCCACCGACGATGGTGCAGGACTGTCCGTTACTTAATTGCATCTAATACCTGTATTCTTTCTGAAGTTTCCACCCGATGAAGTTTCAATCTTATTTCTTTGACGGGTACAGATTCCGCCATTGTTAATCAGTGCCCTCTGTATGAATCCCTTCTGAGTTATTTCGTTTCCTCGCGGTCAGACATATTCAGGGTTTAAATGTGGGCCTTATACTCACCTAACAGGTTGAGTTATGGTTTGTACAAGAGACTGGTTAGTTCCGAGCAACGGGTAAGAAGAGGAGGAAGAAGTAAGGAACTGAGTGTGGGCTGTGAGATGACCGACAGGGATATTAAGAAAATTAAGCGGTTTAGAGACCATTACCAACAGATGGCGCTGGCAGGTAAAAGTAAAATTAAAAAATGTATTTGCAGGTCGTCAAGTTGTAACACGACAAATGGCAGTTCGAATCCCAGACTTGTCGCCCAAAGATGAATTCTCATTAAATGTCCGTCATATTAAACCCCCAGAAAGGTCGCTGGAAGGTCAGTAAGCGTTAAAACACGTGTTAATCAAACCAAGGAGATTTAAACACAGTCGAACGGGATTATAACGTCACGAAATATGTTTTGTGTCTTTATAAACGAGTGTCGCTCTAACCAAGAGTATAATGGTATGGTTAATACCCGGTACCCATTTTACAAGAGGCTGGGTGCATTGTGATACACATATGTAATAAGAACCAACAAAATGGAAACTTTCTACAATACTGTTGTAATTCAATTATAGTGTCTTCGAGATGCTTCGAACATCCAAGTGTTCATACTCAGGAAGAATTTTACGTGCAGTTTTTATGGATGTGCACATCCTGACATCAACCAGACTGCTTGTATGGATGCATGAAAGAAATACCATCAAACTGCATGTACAAGTCATCCTGAGGATGAACACTTGGATGTTCGAAACATGTCGAAGACATTATAATTGAATTAAAACAGTAATGTTAAAAGTGTGCATTTTGTTTGTTCTTATTAGATAGCTAGTAAATACTACAATTTACACAAGATTACTGATAATTCAGAGATCATTGAATTGTAGAGTACATCACCTACAAATTAACTGTAGGAATTTAAATTAGGAAAATTTACAGTAAGCATTGTGTTTATAATTGATAAAATTCATTGCTACAGCTATGAATTCGCGGCACAATAATCGAAAAAATAAGTATATATATACAGTTTAATTATATTAGGTGCGAGCTCTAGTGTTCCACTGAACTCGTGCAATGTTACTACATGCCTTATTACCTGTTGACATGCATGCGATTCCCCAAAGCGGTGTTCATCTTTACCACTGGCCCAGTTAGCCGGATCCAAAAACTAACCATCCTGTAAATTCCACCATCCACCCTTCCCCCTAATATCCACTAAGCAGGAACTCCTACAGACACCCAGCATTACATCAACAAAGAGAATTAATGGTATCTGTACACACATTCTGAGGGCCAGGACGCCCGAGCGATTAGATTTTGAACGGTAGCGTCCAATAATTGTAGCGCCTCCGAATGGAACTTCTTCATGTCACTTTTCTGCCGCCTAGAACTTTTGGGCGAATCCTACATTTTCGTACAAATTATGCATCCCTCTGCAAGATATACAAACCTTAAACCAAACTGTATTAGGCACAGTAGGAAATAAAATGTTAATAGGGGGTTTCCAGGATTTAGCCCGGCTTTGGTTGGTGTATGATTACCGACGTTTCGGGACAACATATCGGTCCCATTTTCAAGGGTCAGCAAATCCAAATTTCTTGAATTTCTTGACCCTTTAAGATGGAACCGATAGGCTGTCCCGAAAAGTCGGTAAGGGATTGCCACTCTTCGCTGCCTAATATCCCAGGAGAGCGCAGATCTCATCTACAACGCGGTGGAAGCCTGAAAACAAGCACAGCAAAGTGTTTGTTTGTGGCTTGCAAAATGTGTGCATCCCTGCAATGAAGGAAAAGGTTGGTAGATTAGGAGCATTTACAAACTAATAGATCACTTGGAACGTTGAACACTTGGTTAAATGATGGGTTGAATAATTGATTGATTTCTAGTCAAAAACAGGCAATTTATTGAGGTGTTTTGCAAATGTTTGTCAGAAGCTAGAATTCCATTGTAGCCGCAGCAGACAACAACACAACTGTAACAATATCACGACAGCAAATGTTATATATTGCTTGTACAATAATTATAACTTCATAGTAACTGTTAACACTTCGCACAACCCGCAAGCGGTAACTCACCTCTCTTTTAACAGTCGTGATGGAATACACTCATTGCGCATGCCAGATGTAACTACCCTAACCCACAGGACATAGGGAACGCGGTAGGTTAAGTATTTTTAGGCGGATTTCTGAAAACTTGCGGACGTTAGTGAATGTGCAGATTTATCGGTTGTTTTGTAACAACTTTTGGCTTAGATGCAAGGAATATCAACCAAAAATTTCCGTTTCTGAAAGATACAGATTAGGCATATATTGAACACTTCTGCATGTGTCCCACATTCAGAACAAATTATTATCGATTGTATATTAATAATTGTCCAAGAGATGCAACACAAAGCAGTCTATTTATTATTCTGCAAGTTCACTGTACATGTTTCGGGTGTCAACCACACCCATCATCAGGAGTACACAAAACGGTAACTACAGCCTCCGATACTGGTCATATTTTTGTGCAGCTACCTCCCTCCATCGCGGCCAAGTTGGAGGGAGGTAGCTGCACAAAAATATGACCAGTACTGGAGGCTGTAGTTACAGTTTTGTGTAATCCTGATGATGGGTGTGGTTGACACCCGAAACATGTAGAGTGAATTTACAGAATAATAACTAGACTGCTTTGTGTTGGATCTCGTTGGACAATTATTAATATAGAAGAGCGATGCATGGAACCATAAACATAAAATTGAATGTAAATTGTCAATTCTACAGGAAATATAATATAAAGGCTCTTCTGTGCGAAAATCAGCGAAAAATCGAAAGAAAACAGAATTCCCTATGGTACAGACCACACTGTTTATTAGCTGATATTCCTAATAACGTACGTAGCTGCAGTCGGCAAGGCGTTGGCGCCTTTAGGTGCACCTCGCAACGGTGAGCCGACTTTTAATCTCTATCAAAAACATTAATTCTGCTGTGAGCAAATTCATTTACTGTGGATGTTTTTGCAACGGATAAAATAACACTTTGAGGTGCATGCGCAGTGCCTACCCTCTTCTAGCAGTTTGCCCCTTCAACTCTCACGCCAACAACTAGTAAGTAATCTGGTTATTGCTGATGACTCCATGCATCTTTGTACCACCTCTTTCACGGGATCATGAAAATGTGTGGTTGGGTACAGCCAAGTATGACTTTCGTGTGAGAATGTTGTATCGTCCAGTGACAATTGCTTAACTATTTGAAAATACTGACAGATGCTTACATATTCCATTAGTGCAGCCAAACTGCACAGGAATTCTTAATATAAACTAATGGGTCAATATAATACACGAAAATTCAAACTGAATCTCAAGTTTTTATGAATACAATAGTTCAGATCTTCAGGTATTTTGGTACTAAACATTTAAAAATAGTGCTCTTCTGAAGTCTAATTACGTTGTTATGTTCATTAACACCCCCCATTCCGATAACTTCTCCAATCCAAGAATCCTCTTTCTCTGACTGCATAATCTCCAGCACAACGAAGGAAGTACACCTATTGCAACTGGAAATCAGACGTGAAACAAAGTCAGAAATGAAATACACAGCACTTACTTCAAGTAATAAATTGACACTTTATCATGTAATAATACTGCAGGGCCTCATTCATAAATCAGAGAACAGAAACTTTATTTTTGCAAAATTAATTCTGTTTTATGGATTATGAATGAATCAATATAGTTTAAATCTTGTGTGACTGTGTCTGTTCAAGTAACATATTCTATGCCTGATGTGAGTTTGGAGGCTTCAGAAATTCTGGGGCCCATTAAAGGTAAAACAACTTTTGCTCTTTGATTTGATGTTTGTGTGACCGTGCATCTTAGATACAATGATATAAACAACCGATGGCAGGCAACTTCTTCGGTGCATTACACCACAAGCTGTAAATACATTCTAGTGCTCCTGAGGATGGGCGAAATTATCGTCCGAAACATGTTGAGCTGATTGAAATTACTAATAAATTGTTAATGTTGCAGCTAGTTGGTTGTTTATATCAACTTTTGTTCTATTTCATAGAATGCATTGCTAATTTTCTTATCCTCTACATCAATATCGCATATTTGTTACGTGTTTGTAGTTCTTACGTCATAATTTACGTCATCCAGTGGACATTCAGACGTCATAATGTGTCAACACATATTAGTTATCACACAGTTCTATCACAGTAAGCACTAGGTTGTCACTTGTTAACATGGAAAAACTTGATGGCGAGTCGTATCTACCACAGCACGCATTTATCTCGTGGGTTCATCGGAGAGTCAGTTGTGCAGCCCCACGCGTCACTGAACTCTTTCATGTTAGAGAGAGGCTTAATCGCACGATCCCGAGCTGGACTGTGACCATCATACGAGAAATCCTCGCCAGCATGGCACCACAGCTGCAAACAGAACACACAGTGATCCCATAGGATGCCTTCAGGCCTCATGTTGCAACAGGTCACTAGCAATGACAGCGTATATATCTAAACGTGAGTCACATTTGTAACTGCAAGTTCGTAAGGTGACGTATTTGAATATATATATTTTTATATTTAAGGTAACTTTCGTGCAGAACACAAACATCTACACAAACTCCATATTCGCTTTTCGTTTTGTTAGGACTATAAACGGTTTAATAACCTAATTCTTTTAGGTGCCAGCCTGTTCTATCAACGAGAATTCAAGAAAGAAGTTTGTTACATTTATTTAATAACTCCATTAAACAGTTCCAAAGGCATTAATGTGCAGAGTTAACAGCACCAGTGCCAATTATAAAGCCAGCACAAAACTACAAACACAACACATAAAGAGTACAAATACACAAAAAGGAACAACTAAACAGACAAACAATATGGCAGCAGTAGGATGATGATGATGATGATAATAATAATAATAATAAATTTTAAGCCTGCACGTCATTAGGTAAAACATAAAAATTCAACACCTCCTTCCAAGTGATAACGTAGCACATCCCGTAAAAAGACCATCCAGTAACAAGACAGCCAATGTACGTACATCATAACATTGTGGCGCGTTCGCCTAACAACTGTTGAAGTGGTAACACAACATTGCATTTGTTGTCTCACGAACGGCAAGATTTTCGGGGTAAAAAAAGTATTGAAATTGGATTTTGTTTTTACTTTCTCTAAAACTTTTGTCTAAAACATTTCTCATTCTAAGAAGAATTCAGAGAGATATTATCATATGTGTATGTAGGTCTTTACTGAAATGCCCGTTACTGTTGTCAGATTTTAATTAAACTTCAGTTTTCTCCACAGATATGTGAAAAGTCCTCAAATATCACATTCAATTAAACCCGTCCAGTGGGAACCGAGTAATTCCATGCGGGCGAACAGACATGATGAAGCTGATAGCCGCATTTCGCGATGTTGTGAACGCATTTAAAAGCTGTTCAAGGCAAACAAATGGCTGTTTCTTGCGAATCATACTGAACACATACATGCACTATGTGGACAGAACGCAGAGAGTTTTATTAATTTGATGTTCAGGTGACCGTGCATCGCGATAAATTCTTATAATAAAACCAAATAGATGCACTAATTTCTCAAACTTACATACTCTACATATTTCCGAAATATGTAGAGTTTTATTCCAAAAATAAATTTGAGAAATTAGTGCATCTAGTTGGTTTTATTATAAGTAAGATTTTTATTATTAAAGAAGGCAGTACATATAGTTACCACTCTGCTGTAAAGGGTTAACAGAAATGAGGACAACAAAACCACTATGGACTGAACAAACGTGCACCCCACAAAATTAATTAAATAATGATACCAACTGTTGCATATCCCAGGAAGAACAGTTGCTCCGGGGTGAAACTTGTCAGGTCTGGCAGTGTTGCATTGATTCCGCCTACCCGAGACCAGGCCCTCTTGAAGGCTCTGTAAGCCTTACGCAGTCCCCCATTGTCGGCAATGTCTTCATTCATCGTGTCCTGAAACTGATACGTGATCATAGCAACATGCAACCCGCATTGCCTAAAACACGGATTAAACATACGTACTAACTTCTGCGAAAAAAAAAGGATCATATTCTTATAATAAAACCAACGAGAAGCACTAATTTCTCAAATTTATTTTTGGAATAGGACTCTACATGTTTCGGGCTGTATTCCGTCCATCATCAGAAGTCTAGCACTGTATACACAGCAATACATACAGGTTATGCTGACTGCTTGCTAGCAAGCTGTAGGAAACATGTATAGTCTTATTCCAAAAATAAATTTGAGAAATTAGTGCTTCTCTTTGGTTTTATTATAAGAATATATCGCGACGCACGGTCCTCTGAATGTCAGAAAATGATCAATGTAGAATTACAAATCCACATCCCTTTCAATTTATTCTCTTCAATTTCAGCTACGTGGTTTCTAGTGGTCTTAATATCTGCACCGCCACCAAATTCGTTTTCTATGGTCTTATTGAAATTCGCTGTGCAATTCACCGTCTAGTCCACAATTTTGTAACTTCCTTTTTCTGCTGTTTTGGCCTCTCCTGACTGGACGGTGTCTCCGTCTCTTCCTATGTAAAATCATCTCTTCTTTCTTTCTTTCTTATTCTGACCACTTCTACCTACTCAATGTAGGTTTAGAGAGTTATCTAGTGTTGCACCTGAGACCACACGCAATGACACACTCACACACACACACACACCACACACACTCTGTAGAACTCCTCTGGGCAAGTGATCGGCCAGTCGCAGGGACCTCTACCTGACAAAACACAACATTCACACGAGGCTAATATCCATGCCCCCAGCGGGCTTCAAACCCGCAATCCCAGCAAGCGAGCGGCCGCAGACCCATGCCTTAGCCTGCGCGCGATCTGCACTGTCATCTGTTCAAGAACGAACTACTGACTTCACAGATCTCAAGAATTTCAGTATTCATTGTTTCGTTCAATCGCCTATATCCTTCAATGAATTTTAATTTCTTCTTTGTGGCTTCCATTCTTCTTTAACTGTTACATACCATGTCCAAGTTTCATTACAGGCACCTCCCACCCCCCGCGACTGAACGCAATTTCAGACTTGCAATTTAAAGAGAAAAAAGAAAAATCGAAACAATAGTAGTTTGCAAATCGCGCCGAATTTTACCTTGCTGGAATGACAGTGCAACGAGTCCAATGTGGCGGAAGAATACTGCTGGGCGATAACACAGGCGGCAGGACGGTCATGCTGCGGCCGATCAGGTTCTAGGGTGTTGGAGCTTGGAATTACACTGGACTCCCTTACGAATTCATATTTAATGACCATGAGTATACTCAGTTCCGATGTGCAGGTCGTGTCGGCACAAAATGTTACCAGTGCTTGCTTCAGTTAATATTTTGCGTAGTTTCAAACGCGTCAGCAAGCTTGGACATTAAGCTTACACATTACTAGTCTAGTATTCATTCATTCATATGTGTATGTGTGTGTGTGTGTGTGTGGGGGGGGGGGGTGTGCGCGCGCGCATGTGTGCTTATGTGTGTGGGCGTGTGCGTGTGTGTGTGTCGGTGTGAGCGCGCGTGTGTGTAAGGCACGAATCGCTACAAACAATATAAGCTACTCACAACCGGTAACTGCTGTTGCCGCCCGTTCTGCTTCATGAAACAGAGGCTATTCTTTAAAAATAACGACATGCGGCTGCTCCATGCATACATCTGTCCGCTCTCGTCGTATAGAAATCCTGCATCACAAGACACATACACATCTGTCAAACAAACTTCAGGTAGCTGGCCTTGCGCCTAGAATCGAGTTTCTGTTGAGATACCAAACACTGGCTCCTACTCCCTTTACACGTCTTCGTCGCCTGCGCAAGGACAATTCCGCCATCTTATCATTACAGGGCAATACAGAAGAACGCGGGCACGTAGTCGTGTCCTGGCAGCATTCTGATCACTGCGGCTCAAGACCGGGAGCATATCCTGTCTTGAAATTTGTTCGTTAAAACAACACAACAGCGAAAAGATGCAAGGTTCTTCATCCAAGCGTCATGCTGCAGGACACAGCTGTCCAAGAAAAGGCCCGCCATACTCTTTAATCCGTCAGACGTGGATATTTTAATCGTAGGTAACTAATTACATCACGTGTCTATAAACTTTATGTCACATCAAAACAAGCCATCCGGCATGCAGCTGTTTTGCGACAAAATACAAGGAAAAATATAATTGTGTGCTATGGCATAATAACGTAAAGGTACAGTTCACCCTAGAACAGGGCACGAAGGCCCAGAGAGTGAGTAGATGTATAGCTCTACTCTTCCTTCAAACTCGGCGCTAGATGGGGGTGGGTGGTCAAGGCCACGCCCCGGCCGCTTTACCCCCGGCAAAGACCGGGTACCCATTTTATAGGAGGCTGCGTGGATCCCAGTGCCGGTTACTGGACGGGTGCGTAAAATCTCGCCTCCACCGGGATTCGATCCCCGGACCGTCTTGTCCGTAGCGAGTCGCTATACCGACTGCGCTATTCCGGCCACTATAGCATAACAGCGTACCAAATATTAATAGTATAATAAGAATATAAATAAATAAAGTTACTACAATATCAATGTCAATTCCGAATAGGTTGCGTGGCAGAGTTACATAAGCAAATTACAGTAACAGTATAGCCATAACAGCATTTGCTTAGGTCTGGTGACTGGGTGTATGTGTTGCCAGATCGGTTTGAAATCATCAGCACAGAAGGGAACATATATATATTCTTCCATCCGTTGTTATTCTACTTGTCAAATGTAATATTTAGGGAATGGTAACATAAAGAGAAAAGTTGATTATGAGTGTCAGGTGTTCAAAAAGCAGTGGAGTTTGAACTATTTTATCTAATCTATCTGGCCTTGATAAAGCGGTGTGCATCATTTAAGACGCGACCATGGCAGTATTGAAGGAAGATAAGATTCGACTACACTACGAGAAAAAACGTGCGTCGAAATGTGCAGAATATTCGGTAGAGCTTCGTGCTGATGATCTCGAAGCAATAAAACACTCTGTCATGGCTATGGGGTATTTTCGCTAAAGGGGGGGGGGCGGAAATGGGAGGGGGTATAATAAGATCTAGTTTCCGAGTGGCGCATGTACCTGCGACGGCAAGAAAATTCGGGTAGTGAAATCATTAAATGTTGCACCACTGGAGTGGACCAAGGAATGCGTCCAGAGAAGCTGGAGCTCGTCAGTAAAGTGGCCTTGCTCTCAGCACAGATGCCCATAGAATTGAAGTTATAGGTCAGTATACTCTTGGAATACGTGGGTCGGGTAGCGCAGTCGGTACAGCGACTGGCTACGGGCTGGAAGGTACGGGAATCGAATCCCGGTGGGGGCGAGATTTTCCGCGCCTGTCCAGACCGGCCCTGGGGCCCACCCAGCTCCTGTACAAGGGGTACCGGGTCTTTCCCGGGGGTAAAGAGCGGCCGGGGCGTGACGCTGACCCATCACCCCCTTTTAGTGCCATGGCCAAGAAAGAGTAGAGCTATATCCCTACTCCCCCTAAGGGCCGTAAGGCCTGTACAGAGCCTCGGTGCCTGTACAAGGGTGCACTTTTACTCTTGGAATACATTAAGAATACAATAAGACCTCTAGTTGAGAAGGAATAAGTTAATGAAAAAAACTGAGAATAAATGAAAAAGAAAGAGAATTTGAAACAAGTTTTACCGTCTTCGTCAAATGCGTGCGTAATCTCGTGGCCAACAACGGAACCGAAACGACCATAATCCAGAGCCCTGGAAAAGAGAGCCTATCAGTATAACAGTGACAGGGTTATACATCATACAGGCCATGTAACGTTAACACAGGTCACGTGATTCATTCCGTAGAGAAGGTTTTATCAGGTATGTGAATATCTGTCTTGCTTTTTAATAACTCCTTTGTGAATTTATCTTAGTAATTAACCAACTTGATGCACAAAATTTTTGTTTTACCTATAGGTGTGATGATACCAGAGGCTGTGTAATACAATTTTGACCTCCTGATGATGAGCACATATGCTCGAAACATGTATAGGCATGAAATAAACTTATTGTAAAACAAAAATTTTGTGCATCAAGTTGGTTAATTACTAAGATAAATATACTGAGATGCACGGTCAACAAAACATCATCCTTTGTGAAAGCTGCATGAACATTAACAGATTAGAAACTAGTCGTTACACATTCATTTTTGGCACACATATCACGGTTGCACGATGTCTGCAATTTTCACTTTGTCCGTATTGACTGAACAGTAGACACAACAAGACTGTCAAGGTAAGTTAACGCAACATCTGAGGCGAGTTCTTCAAACCACTTTTGCAGTGGAAAAGCAATAAGTATTACATATTCCGAGTGTGTGTTTGTACCCTTAGTTATCCAGCATGCAAAGCGTATGCGCCGTACTGCCATCTGTAGCCTGTCTGGATCGACTACATTTTTCCACTTTATCTCAAAAAAGGCAACATTTTCGGGGGAAAAAAAGTTTATGGACATGAAATCTGTGTTTTAATTTTCTCTACAAATTTTGTCGGAAACATTTCTCATTCTAACAATAACTTAGCGAGATATTAGTTCACCTGTTCCTTGCAAGAGTGCGGCACCAGTATATCCCCTAGAAGGCGGTATCCGGAGTTACCGGACATATCGGACAATCCCCTCCTTTACTCTAATATAAAATATAGCCTGTCATGTCACCCCCAAATTCACGTACAAGAGAATGGACTGCGTGCTGCGGCGTTTTCTTGCTCGTCTTGATGTCCTTGTCCTGTGTTTCTGCCTACCCACATGCCTGCGGCCCTTCTTTCGTCTTGTGCGCCTGTAAAGAAGCGTCATGTTGACAAACTTCGTAGTCAATGGCCTGGTGTCTAAATATCCAAACTTCTATTGAAATTCTTTGGTTGGACATTGGAAAATCAATGCGTGTGCGTACATCACGATTTGTTTATTTGTATAATGAACCAACAAATGCACAAATGATCAACAATTTACTATACTGCTCTTTATTACACTGCCCCTACATGTTTCGACGCTATTGCGCCATCCTCAGGGAGCTCGTAGTCAGTACCTGCTAAGTTACATAAGTATTTGAATGCAGTATTGTTGATACATCTTAAAACTTTACATATGTTTTGTTGTCAATGTTTAAATCATTAAAAATATTAAAGTTTTTCCAGCTGTAATAAAATTATTTTGTCGTGGAATTCTTATGAAGTATTGTGTTGTGGCCGAAGTAACGAAACACGTCACACTACTCAAAACACCCACACTCACTACCTATCGGTCCGACATAAAAACAGCAGCAACAGACAGGTGAGTCCATAATTATAATGAAACTTGAATATCTATACTCTTCATTTCCATGATATGACGTTTATATACCCACTAATATAGTCCATATCTATTAGAGATAGTATACAGAGCCACAACACAGTACTTCCTAAGTATTCCACGACAAAATAATTTTATTATAGCTAGAAAAATTTTAACATTTTTAATTATTTAAATATTGACAACAAAACGCATGTAAAGTTTTAAGATGTATCACCAATACTGCATTCAAATACTTACGGAAATTTGCAGGTACTGACTACGAGCTCCCTGAAGACGACGCAATAGCGTCGAAACATGTAGCGGCAGTGTAATAAAGAGCAGTATAGTAAATTGTTGATCAACTGTACATTTGTTGATTCACTATACAAATATTAAAGATGCTCGGTACAAATGTTCAAACACGATTTGTTTAGTTGGATTATCCAAGCGCATTCACCAATGAAATCGTGGGCAACAGAAAAGAAAGAATTGCACGCCAACTTACAGAGGTATGTTATCCTGTCCCGTGTAGAAGGGATGCTGCATTATGCCAGCAGGAAGCGCTGAAATAGGTAAAGACAAAATATGTAGGCCTACATAGAATTTTTCTTGTTAAAATTTGTCAATAATATTTTGGCATTTAGCATAAATTAATAATGGATTTAAAATTATCGAAATAATGAAAAAAAAAATTTTTTTCCCCGCAGATTCTTAATTACGTATAGCGGGTGTTGTAAAATAAATGTCGAAAAATGTATTATAGCATTCTGACAAGACATGTCGGATAAAAGGGAATGCTGGTTAACAGAAGATCCTTTAATCGAGACTGTATTGCATATAACGGATATCGGGAAGTATTCCTTTGTAAATAGGACCTTTAAAAACTGGAACCAACTACCTGCAGAAACGTTACGGACTTTCCCTTGTAAACATAAGATTTTTAGAAACAGAGTTAGGAAAGCAATTTCAAAACGGGGTGAAATGAAAGGAATAGAAGTGTGGCGAAAAAAATCATCTAAAAGTGCAGTGAAGTGAAGTGAGGTGAAATGGAGCGGTAGGAAATTTAAATGGGGTTAAGCCAAATGAGAGGGTAGTGAAGTGTAGTTGGGTGAAGTTTAAATGAGAGGAAGTGAAGTGTCGACAAGTGTAGTGAAGTGGAGTGATTTTCTTAGTAACAGGGTGTCTAACATTATTAGAAGATATACAGATCATAAGAGCCGGTCCCAGTCACCGCGCGGTCCAAGGCGTAGGTCTACGGCCGTTCGCCTGTTGGGATCGTGGGTTCGAATCCCACCGGCGGCATGGATGTTTGTCTGTTTTGAGTGTTGTCAGGTAGAGGTCTCTGCGACGAGCTGATCACTCGTCCAGAGGAGTACTACCGACTGTGATGCGTCGTTGTGTGTGATCTAGAAACCTCAAGAATGAGGAGGCCTTGACCCGCGT
>Ga0123352_10003339_pt1 | contig 23133 bp, 10 predicted proteins | sample TergutLab28metaG_FD_89700 | JGI IMG/M metagenome (GOLD analysis project Ga0123352, IMG submission 89700) | Labiotermes labralis P1 segment gut microbial communities from Petit-Saut dam, French Guiana - Lab288 P1 | ecosystem: Host-associated > Arthropoda: Insects > Digestive system > Gut ...
AATGAAAAAAGTAGCGGCTCCAGGTCTAGAAAACAGAGATTAACGGCTGTGGGGACCCGTTGCGCTGACCACGTGACACCCCTCTATCCGCAAAAGTTGGCACTAACTTCGCCGACCGGCGGGTCCGCTCTGTCGGTATATTTCGCGTGCGGACTAAGGCCACGGAGTTTAATTATTACAAAATGTGGCTACGTAAAAGGCTCAGTTTGAGGTGAAACTTAAAATAAAACCGAAAAATATTTTTAATCGTGTGGACTGGTCAGAACTGATTCCAAAATTATGATGTTTTCCTCTTATTGCTGGCACAACATTCGTGCGCCTAATATTGATGGTAAGTTTACTATGATCAATATACTACTCATAAATTTCAGTGAATTTTGTAACCAGTCTACCTGTCTGTCTGCCACAATTCTTGGTGCAGTTTATTAGCAGCGCATGGCGTAAGTTTAAATCGTCGTTTTCAACTTCAGAATGACACAAATGGTGTGAAAGTTACGTAATTGTATATGGTTAAGAAGTTTCGTTTAAGGTATTTAAAAACCTAAATTTTGTTCTAAGTATGAAAAGATAAGCAAGGCAATTTTCCTTTCCCGCACGCCAACAAAACATAAATTGCCGTTATTCTGAAACACAGCCTACGTCTTCACCAATATTTACGCTCCGTTTCACCGACACCGCATCTGAGCATCACTTTCAGCCATACTGCACATTATTCCGGCTATACAAATTGTGGATTATCAGCCAAATGTAGGTGAAATATACCGCGACTTACCGACGTGTAACAAAATAAGTACAGAGTTCCTACACAAGATACTCAATAAATGTCCATTGTCAGTTCAATGCATGGTTAATGTACTGTGGCATGCCGGCCTGTAACCAAAATCGCGCTTTAACAAAGAAGGTACTATGAATCTCCAAGTTTATACAGTGCCATGAGGTCACGCTAAAGTCACGAGATAACGGCCCACGCAGTCGATAGTTCTAGATTAGATGGATAATGCACTCACTAGCCATTTGACTCCTGTACACAAAGGTCGGCGAACACTGACTACGAGGCTGGAGGCTTTCAGATTATCCTGGTTGTGGTGACGAAGAGAAAACTGCTATCATTGTCCGGAACCGACACACGATATTTCTCCCATAGTCAAGCATTTCCGCGTGTGTTTGTGTATGTGTGTGTGTGTGTGTATGTGATTTTCTTTTAGAAAAGGAATTCTGTAATCAGATGTATCTAAAAATTTTTTTTTGCTTTTGCTCCATCTAGAGATACAGCTCGAGGTTAGAGTCTATTTCCTGCTTTAGATTCCAAAACGTCTTCCACAATCGAAGTATGTATTACAGGTAATAAAATTCCCAACGAATCGTGTACCGCCCCTAGTGGTATATTCCGTGAACCGAATAAATAACACAGAAATACCACCAGAATTCTACAAGTAGGCGTAGTGAAGGCAGCATACAGCAATAGCTCGAACACAGAATTTGAGAGAAAAGCTACACATTTAATAATTTGTTAACAATAAAGTAAAAAAAGTAAACTCTTAATAACAATTTTTCATATTTCCTATTAGAAACATCCCTGATTCGTTCCTGCTCCTGGAGGCCTGTTGTTAAATCTGAGGTATCCATTAAGTTTAGGAATAAAATAGAACCAAGCATGGCAAATTTTATACACGTGAACGAACGAAGTTGTGTTTGGAAGCACCCATTGTACTGTTAGCGCGTTAATGTTATTTTGGCACTGAGGGAAACAAAAGAATTCATATTCCATCCTTAATTTCGCAGGTTGCCCAATAATAAAGTGACTATTCACTGCACATCAAAAATGACATACACTCAAAAATTGAATTCCTGTAGCCCTTCCATTCATCCCACGCCACCACCAACAACAGCACAATATAACCTGCGCTGTGGGGAGAGGTGTGGAGTTTATTGAACGAACACAACAAAAATAACAAGAACTCGATTTGTTTTCAATCTCTGGGCTTCACATATTTTTATTGCTTCATATCCCTCTGATACATGTTGGCTGGCGGGCAGGGAATTGTGATTACACTCTAGTTGCATTCTCACGTGACATTTTTTCAATTACAAAGCCACCCGTTTTCAATGTACATTTCACATTCCTACAATTTAATTTTGATATGCTGTGAATAGAATGAATGTATTTTTTTTCCCCTACATTTCACATGTTGTTTTATTTCTACATGCATACCTACTAAAAATATTCACCTTTCACGTGTTCATTTTACAACAAACTATATTGGAATAACGAAAATACTTACATAATTACGAAAATGCAAGGTGGGCCACGAAAAAGTAGCCTGCCTTTCGTTTTGCACGTGTCTTTGTGATATTCTCTCTGGCGTTACTACGTATATTGCGTAGAGTGTGTGAACAGTTAGTGAACAGTCATGCTGTCACCGTGTTGAGGTATACCGGATGTAACACAGGGATGTTGACGGCTGCAACTGCGTGGCTGATGTTGTCCTTCAGTTCCAATATTGTGTGCGGATTTGATTCGTATACCGTACTTTTCAAGCGTCCCCAGAGAAAATTTCTCCCCCTCCCTCCGGGGGGAGGGGGGGGGGGGAGAAACCACGGTATTTCCGTGTAGTGGTAGTATTACATTACAGATGTGTACATGAAAACAAGCACCGGTCTTCTACTGTACCTTTTCCTAAGATTAATAAAACCAGTAAAAATAAGCTATCGTTACATTCCAGTGTATTAAAAACTTAATGTTCTACATTAACACTCTAACGGACAGTAGACGTAAACTTCGTACTTAAAATTTAAACAAGTCAATATCTCTCCCTAATTGTCGTGATCAACTCTAGCTGAATTTTACAAGAAGTAAGTTGTGTGGTCTCTGTAATACACGACCCTCAATTTATGTAAAATCTGAACAACTTAACGTGTTCAGTGTTTAATTTCGCTATAAAAGTTTTACGAATTCCATCAAGATATACATAAAACATTACATGCCCACACGGCGTCACTTTCAACTGCCGGTTTTGAATTAAAAAATTTGAGAAACTTAAAGTTATCAAACAAACTTTCAGAATCATTCTGGTATTCCAAAGGACTTGGACTTAGTTCCAAGCCATGAGTAAATTTGTCATATAGCGTAGGATTTTCAGGTCTGTGATCACGTGAATTAGAAAATACTTAAAATACTATTCAATTTTACAGATATGTCTAAGTGATAAATACAGACGGAGGGAAAGGAGACTACAAGGTAAAGTACGCACTTGCTGAAATTTTAGCGCATATTCGGATTTGAACTGTTGGATATTTATGACTTTCTGGTAAGTCTCATATTCAAACCCTTAAGGCTCCGACGTCACTGTACGTTCCATAAAGTTTAACAAAAAGTTACTTTTCTGTCCACCACATTTATTTATGTGTTCCGTACGGCTCTCAGAACAACCAGCGATGTACAGCACTAACCAATCATCTTTCCCAGTCAAGTTGATTTTGACGTTTTGCTGACCGTGCATCTCAGTATATTTATCTCAGTAATTGACCAACTTGATGCACAAAATTGTTGTTTTACAACACGTTTATTTCATACTTCGACGTGTTTCGATAAATCAAGATGATGTTCGTGAAAATTGTGTTTGTAACAGAATCCTGTAATATAGTTCAGGATCACTTTTGTCTGTAAACATTAAACATTTATAACAATAATTCTTAAAATCCAAGTGCTCCACGCAGGCATATGTTGTATAATACACGTCTAATTGGACACGGCGTGCAAATGGCGCTGATGTTTTGTACCTGCACTCCCATATTCTATAACTTCAATTCAATCGGTGGCGAACGAAGGATCTTCTCACGGTCCTCAGTTCCTTCTGCTCTAACGAAATGAAGAGCTCTTGCAACTGGTGTCATGTGACATCTAAACCAAGAAGCAGTTTCCAATGAATAAAACTTGGGGGCTCTCTTGTTTCTTGGACTGTTAGCAATTCACGTGCTTGCAATAGAAACCATTTTTTCCTATGCCTGACTGTCTCTTCGAAATCAATGAAACATATTTGCTTACGTATTTAAATTTGGATGTAATTTATTACTGCACCTTTCTTCAATGTAGGACAACACAGTTTGACTTTACATTCATAAGTAAATGTAAATTTATCACCTTGTTTCATTAACTCATTATGTATATTGGTGCAGTGGGAGTTTAAGCAATAATCATCCTTGAATTTACCTCGGTACAGGATGCAGGAGAGATTTGGTTTCAATTCCCACTTGACCCACATCCAAAGAAAGGGTACAGATACCACTGTGTAAGATGAAACAGCACCCGGCCGGATGTGACGTCGAACAGAAAATTCCTGTCTCTGCCGGAAGGCGAACACCATTCCTCCAACCCTTAGTATGGTCAATATGATAAGTTAAACTAGTGACGGTGGTGGTGGTGGTGGTGGTGGTGGTGGTTGTGGTGGTGGTTGTGGTGGTGGTGGTAGGCTGCTACTGATAATGATGGTAGTGGTGGTCGTAGTATGCCCATGCCTATTAGCATTCTCATGTCCGTCTGTGTACTGTCTGTCCTCACTGATGAGCGTCAAAACCTCTCAATTTTAAGAAAATTTGTTGATATGCTTCGGTTTTGGCTAACTCGAACAAAAATAACAAAATTTATATTTATAATATCTGGCAAATATCGGCATTCGTTATTGCGGCACTACATTTTTGGGACGTACAGTTTGAGACCGAAGAAACAGCTAACCGCCGTAACGCAGTAACCCAGCTTATTCATCTGCATACTCTTGCAACATTGCGACGTGTGTTGGGCGGAGTTTGAAATCGAATAGGAATCTGCTGCTAGGATGTGCATGAATGTTACAGAGGAAGTTCTGTTAAAAGTTCAAAGGCACAATTAAAGTACTCGAATTTTCACTGAAACTCTTGAAAATATTCGCAAACTTAAAATCTGGAAAACAATAAAAACAAAAGGCCAAACTTACTGATCGACGAGGACATTTCCTAACCTGTTTTCTTGTAAAATCTTTTACACTAATGCGTAATGACTCTATAAGGGTCATGACAATGAACCGGCATGTCGCAGCATCAGTGGGGAGGTTAGAGGAGTAGGTGTTCTTTACCGGAGACACTAACTGAGCGGAAATGAAGCCTTGTTGATGTAACTGCAGACGCTGCTTGACTTCCAATAAGTATCACCCCACCCCATAGATAAACCCATCGATATACACTTTCAATCGTACATTCTGCGTAACAACAATTCATTCAGAAATTACCTACCTACGACCACATAGTCTCGTCATGGTTTTTAGTCCTTTGGGGACCCCTAGCCTCTCTTCATATAATGTGTTACACTTGCAATTCCAAATGGTGATAGAAGCTGTTGTAATAGCTCTCTTAAGGCTAATGATGGTTCTCTCTTCATGTGTGTCTCTCCTCATCCTTCATTAATTCGATTATATCTTTCTTATTCTAGTATTTTTTTTCGTACAGTTTTCTGTCTTTTATCTTGTTGTGTGCCACCGAATACCTTTCCTTTATTACCTTCTTTCGTATTTCTTTTCTTTCGTTCTTTATCTTTTTTTATTTGTAATTTTTACGACGCCTCTTTTACTTCTGGGTATTTCCCATATACTTTCCTTAGGCTTTTATTCATTTTTCCTCATTTTCTTTATTCAAACTGACCGTTCGTTATTTCCTCCATCACAACATTTATCTACGTTTTCTTCAGTCCTTCCTTGCCTTGTGTCTTTATTCATTTTCCATTTTCCTTCCTTGGCGAATTTCCTTATCTACAGCCTTATTCTCGCTTTCCTATGTAACAGTCGATTGTGATATTTATAATAGTACAAACCTCTACATAAAACCACGATTTTCTCTAATTGTTTCCTGTATTACTTACTGAATAGAATAAAAAGAAAGAGCCGTATGTTTTGTTCGTTTCTACATGTAGATTTTTATCTCAATGAATCACTGCAAAGAATATTTTTCTCTCTTCTTATCGTTTTTCCGAAATTACTTAACGGATTTTGATAGCTTTTATCACTGGACACTACATTTTAAAAAGCTGTCTGACTCTTAATTATTATGCATTATTTTACAAAAAAAAAACTCGAAGTGTTTCTTAAATTGGGTACAAAAATAATTCGTTGGTAAGGCAGAGTAGCCTGTTTAGCGACTGGAATATGTGGTGAATGATCCTGGTTTCCGATCCCAGCAGACAGAATTATTCTGTTCTCATAAACGTCCATACCGGCTATGGTGCCGTCCAGCCTCCGTATTCAATGTTTTTCGGGGCTCTTTCCTGTGGATAAACTGGTGGGGGTGTGAAGTTGTCCTCTCACCTATATCTACAGCCGAGGTTACGAATGAGTTGAAATAGACGTCTGCTCCTCCCTATGCCGTAATCTAAAATGGTATAAACACTGTTCGCATGATATTTATCTTCATTAATGTAGCATATATAACCATAAAGTATATATTATTATTTTACTGAACGATGCTCTGCACATCTCAAAATCCACTGCGTGGAATGGGAGATAAATGGTTTATGATGTAGGGGCTGTGATCTTCAGGATTGCTCTCCTGGCCTACAGTGACTTACAAACACCATTAAAATCCTCAGTATGATATATGTTCAAGCAGAGATTTGAACCAAATATCTCCTAAATGTAAGTAGGTGTGCAGAATTATCGCTACATGGAACTTCTCAAAACACCTGATTGAGAATGTTGTATAATAGTACATTAAGATAAGACGGAAGGTCGCGGGTTCGATTCCCGACGGTGCCGTTGGAATTATTCACTGACATAATCCTTCCGGCCGTAGTATGGTCCTGGGGTCGACTCAGCCTCTAATAGAAATTAGTACCAGGAATATTTCCTAAGAGTAAAGGCGGCCGGTGAGTGGGGCTGACAACCTTACCAACTTCGTTTGCCGATTGTCTTGAAATCTGGGAGCCTCAAACTCGTGAACCCTCCGGGCTTCTTCAGTCCTGTAGAGGAATTGTTTTTTTTAATATGATAGCTGCTCTGTGCCGTTTATTACATGTGTATAAAACTGAACTAACACCACAACCTATGCTGTACGTGAAATCTAAATATTACGTTTTTAAAATGCAGTATGACATATATTCCCACTCCCAATACGCTCACTCATTTTAGGAACATTCTCTTCACGAATGTTCGCTGTAAAGCGACTGATAAGTTACAATAACACAAGGAAAATTTGCTGCATAAAAAAAAACCAGTTCTTGTCATATATCCTCCCCGTATATCGCATTTCCAATCGCTGGTTGCTGTTTGTACCCACGAATTTAGTTATTCTAGTGGCTTGTATCTCAAATTATCTTACTGTTCATTGTCACTTCCAGTATGCCCTCTCGTTGTGTAAACTAAAACCAATTTTTCAATACTACGTGACAGACGCACACACGAGTGCCCATCTTTTTTTACAGATGATCTGAGCCCCGCAAAACCCACAGATGCCAAAATAGAAATGAGGAATTTGCCGTGATACTGCTAAAAACAGGTTATGTGATTTATTTTGCCTATTATGATGAAGTACCCAGGCGGGACACCCTATATATACCCTCAATGTTATTATTATTATTATTATTACATTATAATTATTTGTGTTCATATGTGAGGTTTGGGACTATGAAGGCGATTACTCTGAAGATTACTGTCTTATGACATGATATGTCGCGTAGCTCGTCACAGAGTTACTGACTATCAAGGCACAGGCTTTTACGTTACACACAACAGCATGTTTAAGTGTTGTGTGCATAAATTATGTTTTATTTGTTAAATGTTTCTAATTAATGCCAATAAATTGATGGCAAGAGATTAATTTTCGCTTGAAAATAACTTTCCATCAAGGAATTTGTTTAATCAAAGCATACGCTTCTGTATTTAATTTTCTACCTGTAAAGGTACTGTGAAACACGTAGAAAGGGTATAACAAATAACCACGTTTAGATGAATTCTTTGCATTTTAATTAATTCTTAACAATAATATGATCGTTATACTGCTGCACAAAAAATTAATTTACGGAGAATTTTAAAAATATATTTTATTGGATTCTTAGATATATTTGGGGAAGATTTCCATTATACTTGACCTAAAATCATTCAGTATTATGCCACTGACACTGATAGAAGAATAATTTCCTTGTTTATGACTCTATAATCAAAATATTTTGAAAAATATTATGTAAATAAATGGAGGATATTCCTTTGTTATTGTGTACAATACTATTTGTTAGTTAAATAGCTTATGTATTTGGTGTATGGTTTATCATAAATTCTTTAACTGCAAATTACGTAACCAAGTCCATGGAAAAAATCCCTCTTCTGCAACTAACAATAACTCAGATCCCTGCCTTTCACAAAATCCGATCTTTCGTTACCATATTCACTGCTTGCCACATATCATCGTAACGAGAATATTAATCTAATTGAAATGAAGATCTGTCTGGTGCCATAATGATCTTTCAAGCTCCAAACTGACGGTTGACAGTTTCAAGTACCTCTTCACTTCATTTCTAATGCAGTTGCCATGACTAAGTCTGCACAGAATTGTAACATTTCTGTGGGTTCCCCAACCACAAGCACAATTCAGTATACTAAGACAAAGATCACATAAACCACGGAAATTGTAGGAAATTGTCTTGTTGCTGGTTTGGTAGCAATAGCGACCAAACAATAGAGAACATGTGCGGGAGTAGATAGCATTCAGGAATACAATATCTTGTTTAAATTGCTTCTCCTACTTGAACATTATTAGACAAATCTTCGCAGTTAAAATGGCAAATTTTAAAGAAATTGAAACTTTCGCATCCGTCTTTTAGAAACCTAAACTTTTTTCACTCAGTACTTCGTATAAATACAGGCATTTCTTTCAAATGGGCGTTTATTTGCAGCTCCAAATGTCACAGTCCGTTTGTGACACGGCACGAACTACCTTATAGATTTCATTAAAAAGGTTTTTGTTTACCAATCCAGACTTCACATCCAACCAAAGACGCTGCATGTTTATCCCTCAAATTTTGTACACTGTAACGTATTCCGCTCAAGTGAGTGCTTCTATTTCATTCTATATTTCGCGTGACTGAAAGCATCTCTTTTAAGATAACTTCTCTAAATAATTTAAAATTTTGCATAGCCGGATGCAATGGTTTGAAGAGAATTTGGAGTTTGAGTAAACAACTTTGAGACTGGTTCTGATACTTTACTAAACTCATTTAAATAACGCCGCGAGTCTCTTTAAATTTAACTTCAAGCTTGTAAAGAAGAAACTAATATCTTTAAAATTTTCAAGAAAAGGGAATTCTCAAAATCACCGAAAATTTTTTACATGAGAAACAAAAATGTACGAAAGAATCAGAATATATGTCATGGTGCATAGTAAGATATTAAAGGAAGTCCGAAGAAAATATTATAATTTCACAGCCGTTACAATTTGCAATTTACACCTCTAGCACATTAATCTTCATATCACCATATATAGATTTACTGTAGGTGCAATATGACTGAATAAGCGCTCTAAGATGAAATCACCAAGAATGAAAATTTGGACTCTAAGAGAGCATTAATTGTGATGCTGTATTTATTGCAGGTAACGTTTTGAAATGAGGAGGAATGAGCCTGCCGGGTCACGTCGCACTCGCAGTAGAAATTTAATATTCGCTCATTAATTCATACAGAAAATTTGTGTTTTGGAAATAAATTTTAGCCAGTGAATAATAACAAACATATTTAAATTAGGTATCAGTTCGTCAAAAAGCTTCCTCAATTTCATTTTTACACAGAAAATTTAAAATCATGAGTTTGCATTAGTAAAAATGAAAGAAACACAATCGAAGAGAGCCTTAATAATGATTTTATTTTGAGATGTGTCATCTTGCAGTGTTGTAGCCAGTCGTCAGACTTTCGGACAAACACACCGACCCCCTCCTCATCTACACTGAAAAGGAAAAAAAATACTTCCCACCGCAACGACAGTGACTGTTTATCATATTTCATGATGTCACATCACACTAAACAGTAATTTTCGACTTTACCAAAGCAGGAACTCAAATACCACAAAAGATTTAAAGCGTTCATTACATTTTTAGATAATTTAGAAAAACATATTCTATATATTCTCTGCATTTCTTGTGCCTTTGTAACTAACACGGTTGAAGATAAGAATCTCACAAATAAACTTCTGCATAATCTGCAATGTAACTATTTTGTCAAATCCTTTACATTTCATTCTTTTGTCTTCAGGTTTAGAAAGTCTGTAATTTAAAACCTTCAATGTATGGAAAAAAGAAGTTAGGTCTCTTTATCGGTATAATTAAAAGTAAATTTTAAGTAGGCACATATAAAAATCTACAGTTTTTCTTGTTTGATTAGTTATGCCTCAAAGACTAGAGATACCTCAATCAGCGCAGGCTCCTCTAAGCTATTCTTTAGACGGTTGACGAAATGGGGATGGATTCCTGCTAATGACAGAAATCGTGTTTTATAAGCATCCAGAAAATAATGTGAAACTGATAGCTCATTTTCATCTAACACCAACGTTTAGAACGCGTGGGTCTACTGCGTCCCTCCGCCATACGTCTTAAAGAATGGTGCTTAGTTAAGCATGAGGACAGCTCCCCTGTCAATTATAATCCAGGAACTTGAAAATCTTAATTTCAGCCGGGACACCGTCTACTGTGACTGAGGCATTCGTATAGTACAACCAAAAAGAAGCGACGTTTCTCAATTTATTTATTTCTGTAAGACGCTATACATGTTTCAGACGGTTTTCTCGTCCATCAACAGGAACTCAAAACTGCACATACGGCGTCAGGTATTTCTCAAACCAATACTGCTACCTTCTGCTAGCCTGGACATTCTAGCAGCGGGTTGAAGTATTGCTCTGACCGGTTGGGCACCGGACGGCCACCTACAGTGTGTGACGATACCAGATGCTGTATAATACAATTTGACCTCCTGATGATGAGCACAAGTGCTCGAAACATGTACAGGAATATAATACACTTATTATAAAACAAGAATTTGTGCATTAAGTTGGTTAATTGCTAAGATTAAACTAGTAGTAGTAGTTGTAATATAGGCCATATCTTAGAACAATTAGGAAAACCGTCACGAACCTCAGGATTTCCAGTCACTAGAGATAATTCGCACCCTGCCCTTCGCGAAAGCACAACAAACTCTTGAACCCATGGACCTTCGAGAGTAGCGAGATTTCAAGAATCACGATCATTGCTGGACAGCTGGTTTCGAACTACGGGCACCAGTAACATGGAGCAGATGTAGTCATAACATTGACAAGAGCTGCCGGGTGTGAGGGGAGGGCGGTGCGGTAGGGCTGTATGGAGCGAGAAGTAATTCGGTTAACGAGGGATTTCATCAGAAGAGAACGTGCGCTGATTACCGAAGCCAGGACAGGGAAAGTGGTTGTCTGCCATGGGTGACCAAAATCGTGGTCTCAGCTACAAAACTCAATGCTACGTGCTAGTCAGACAGCCTACTGAAGGTTACGAGTAGCTAGCCGCAATATATATGTATGACAGCTTCTCTGAACTAATAAAAATTTCCATTTCCCCCTCTTTCTCCACCATCTGCTTTCAGCACTCAGTCAACAATACCTCATTTACATTGTCAACAGCTTTCATGGTCTGACTGGTTCATATCAGCAATCATCACATCTCCCAAAGCCGAATTCCAACAGAACACTCACAGCTGGACTGCATTTCATTCAACCCACGAATATAGTGACCATATATCTCGACAACTGACCCTGATCGAATGAGGGTCGAGTAACTAAACGTGCTTATTGAATTGCTTGCAATTTTCCTCCTTTTCTTCAAAAGGATTCTGAAAATGTACGCTAGCATCTTGCACAGAAAAATTCGGTAACTCTCCCGTCCCTTAAAGAACCCCTAATTTACATTACATTTGAAAGGAAAATATTAGAGAACACAAGGCAATATGGCTGAATAAAAACTACTCTAACAAATGTGTCATTATTTTAAGCTTCCTTCAATTAAATGCCAACATATTATTTGTAACCAATTTGCGATCATTTCTTCTCACTTCTCCGTCATTCACAATTATTATTGCAGCACGGAATGCATAAACTCTAGTTGTAACCGTGTATTTAACACTGCTGTGTTACTATTTATTTATTAACGTATAATTCATTTATGTAACAACACTGAATAATTAAGGAAACACATATAAATATTGTTTTAGTTAACACATGACACCATAAGGAAAGAAAAACAGTGTTAAGGGGCCGTCGGCATTTAGGCAGTCGAGATATTCAGCCCAGTGCTTACCGCCATCTAATTACCGAGCTTATGGATCGAAGGAAATATAAATCCATTCCTCCGAAAGCCTTCATGCCTTCCAAATAAACAATTTTACTTGTATTGTTGATGTACACAGTGCGTCTACTAAGTTTTATGGTTGGCATTATAAAAAGTATTTGCCTGAAAGAAATTACTCTTTTATTGTTTAGTTTTCGACATAGAGCCCTTGTAACTGTACACACAGATTTACACAGCCATACAGCTTCTGGATGCCTTTGTAGAAGTTGTCCTTTGCAATGGCGTTTAATGTATTTGTCATGGCTGTCTGGATGTCCGAAATCGAGTCAAAGATTTCGGACATTCAGACAGTGGGTTTTCACTTTTGGGAACAAAAAGTAATCAGCGGGTGCTAAATCTGGCGAATACAGAGGGTGGTCTAGCACCGTCACTCTTCGTTGGGCCAAAAACTGCTTGACGATTGTCGCGTTGTGGGACAGGGCGTTGTCGTGCAAGAGGAACCAGTCACCAGATTCACACATTCCCGGTCTAACACGTCGAATTCTGTTTAGGAGCCTTTCCATTACACCTTTGTAGTAGTTGATAGTTTCACTCTCCGGAACTAATTCTTTGTGGATTACGCCTTGCCAATCGAAGAAAATCACCGACATGCTCTTCACACGAGACTTCTGAAATCGCAATTTTTTCGACCGTGGCCAGGTTTCTCCAACCCATGCAGCGGATTGGCGTTTACTGGTCGGGTCGTAGGCAAAACACCACGTCTCATCGCCCGTTACAGTTTTCTTAAAGAAGTCACGATCACTGTCTGCTGTAGCAATCAAATCTCGGCAAGCTGCAATTCTCCGGTCTTTCTGCTCTGGAGTCAAAGAATGTTTAACAAAGCGCGAACAAATCTTCCGTTTTCGCGAATCTTCAACTACAATCTTTCTCACTGTGTCCTTGCCAATGTTCACCTAGTATTGTAGCATTCTTAGCGAAAGGTGACGGTTTTGAAGCAACAACTGAGAAATCTTCTAGACATTGTAGTCATTGCGACACCCTGTAGGTCGGCCACTCCTGGGGTCATCTTCAATGTCTTCTCGTCCATCACGAAATCGTCCATACCATCGGAAAACTTTCGAACGGGCTAGTGCTTGGACCCCATAAGCTGCATTTACCATTTGGAGAGTTTCCGTCTCACTTTTTCCAGCTTTAAAACAAAACTTTATCGCAAATCGTTGCTCCATACTCAAATCGACGACGAAGCTTTCACACACAGCTTCGTTTCACGCCACAAATCACTAATATTGCTGAACTCACTCAGACAACACCAAGCACACAAGGTGTCGAGACTTGCTCCTACGTGTTTCTGTGGGTGACCGCCTGATTGCGCGTTCTGCACCATCAGTCCTAAAACTTAGTAGATGCACTGTGTATACGAGCATGAAGTTCATTGGGTTTTAATGAGCTTAACCACGCAATCAAAAGTAATTTGCTTGAGGGATCCTCTAACTAGCAGCACATAATAGGCGTTGTTACAGCAATAAATTGTTCAATGCTTGAATACTGATGATCTAAAAACACTCTCCATTATCTGCAGTTGAGAAAAGGTGCAGAATATTTAGAGTGTTGGCTCTTTTTCCGAAATATTTTAGAAACGATTACAATTACAGAAAGTTGACAATTTTCGTGGAGTATACTTAAACCATTAAGTCTGATCACTCTCACATACATACTTCTAAATTTTCTTCACAAGTAAGCTGCGCATTCGTCCGGTTTTTGCGAATAGACAAACGTTGATTAGCCACTCCCTCCCTCGCCGAAACAGATCTTGCTACAATCCACAGACAGGACTCGGCGCCAAGTCGTATCGCGTTTTAGAAGTTTCAGCAACCGCAAAAATTTCCAAAATTACCCCTACTAGTAGATAAACCTCTTAATTAATCACCTGAAATTAATCTAAACTATTTGTCTGCGGAAATGGAGGACATCTGTTAACATGGCAAGGCGGTGGTTTGGGACTGTAAGATTATGATAATTTGTAACAACTTGTATAAATTCTTCGATGTTAATTATCCGAATTTAACCAGTTCTTTTTACATTTTAAACAAAATTCCTTAAAAATTTAAATGCATAATGAAGAGGATAAGAAGAATTGGACTGAGACAGAGGCGATGCAATAATTACAGGGAAAAAAGTATAGAACAGAACGGACAGCTGTGTCTACAATCGTACATTCATATCCGAGACAGAATGTGTTTCAAATTGGCGAAGCAAATATAACTTTTATCTAAGAAAGTGAGCATCTTAACAAGGAATGCAATAGTCTCTAATCAAGCGTATTCAGGACATGGAGCTCTAAAACCATGATTTTTTAATTTTTTCGGATTTTCAGATTTGAGGGGCTCACGGCGGACACACACAATAGAAAAATATTCAAGAAATTGCAACAAAACCGTAATTAAGCTTTATTATTGAAGCTGGAACCAAGCAGCACAAAGTAGCATAGAAGCAAAGGCAAAATATTCAAGAATTAAAAACTAATATACAACTGTAATATTGATAATGTTTCGTTCTCTGCAGAGCCCATATCTTCTAAGATTAAAAGCAAAACCACAACGAGGGCGCATAGCACGTTTGTTTATCTAGAAACCTAAATATTTTTTTTTTAAGAATTGAGGGCGGAATATAAAATGAGCTCATATAACTTTTCGTTCCCTAGCAAGTGTATCAAAACATCCAAGAATCAACAAAATGCTGCAAATAATGCAAATGACAATTTCAATTCCTCTGGAAAACAAAGTAAAAAATTGCAGTTCCATACACGAACAACCGATAATATATTACAGTACAGTCGATATTCAAAATCTGCCTTTATTAACAAGAAAGAAGTCATTCTTGAAAATTAGGAAATGTCATTCAGGGCACGTCTTACTGCTCAATTTTTCACCCCAATTCCACCCTCATTTTACCCTCCAATGTTAATTCTTAACTCTCTCTCCAACCTCCAGTTTTATAGAATAAAATTCAACGTCTTTTATTTAAAACGGCATAAAAAAGAACCCAAATGTGCTGTCCCTCTACAGATGGAAATAAAGGTAAAGATGATAAAACGGAAAATATGAAGAACTTACAAAAACGTTAATAAGAAAACTTTTCGATCTAAAATTTTCTTACAATAGAAAGGTTTCTTTAGGTTCTTCCCCTTTATTCTCCCCCCGCTACTCCATTCTCGTTTTATTATTTTCAATTTGTGGGAGAGGTGCATGGAGGAACTGCTACAAAGTGGAAGGGCGCACTCCAATTACCTCCACGACGTCTAAGGGTTTTGCGTAATGAATGAGAATTTGTCAGATGGCGGTCCTGGGACATCAAAAGATGATCTCGCAGCGGTTGTACTAATGCTGCGTGCCTGAGACAGCATTACTTTCACAAGAGCGAACACTTCACCAGTGACAAAACACGTTCCCTGATTTTGGAGGTCCTGCTATCACGTGTGACCAGATTTTGGAAATAAAAGGCCAGAAAACTAATGACCTTCACAAACACAAATTTTGGGGCATTTCCTGTGTGAATTCGCATAACCCTCTTGTTGTTGGTGGTAGTGTACTTTAATAACTTGGACATACAATAGAAAACATAGATCTACCTCAGTACAGCGCACACTTTCTGATACGTGCGCGGTATATACTACAATATATAAATGACTTGCGGTTATGTTAAAATTAAAAAAAAAATCTTTAAAACGACATCATTATATGCCATATTTCTAATGCCAAATTCCCCCTTATCTTTCTGCTGTTATTTAAAAAAAATTTGCTTAACACACTATAATGAAATGAAGAAACGTTAGACGTTCATAGGGCCGTGCATCGTAATATTATTTCTATAGTATAACCAAGTAGATGAAACAATGTATCAAAATTATTTTATTTTGGAATAACTCCACATGTTTCGGACGGTCTTTCCGTTCATCATCAAAAGTTCACGACTGTACATACAGCAACAGGCATATGTCAAACAGATACTGCTGTCTGCTTGCTAGCAAGCAGTAGCAAATGCCTGTTGCTGTATGTACAGTCGTGAACTCCTGATGATGGACGGAAAGACCGTCCGAAACATGTAGAGTGTCATTCCAAAATAAAATAAATTTGATACATTGGTGCATCTGGTTGGTTTTACTATAGAGAAGAAATGTTCACTTACGCCGTTCCTTAAATTGAAATAACATTTATACTGCACATGAACAAAGCATAAAGCATTTACACAACAGTATTTTCAGCAATGAAGTAACAAGATTCTTCAAGGTACGTGAATTGTCCACGTTGAATCATGAATCCCCCTCTGTTCACCGAGTGCACAGTATACTAAACATAAAGATAAAACTGCCCGATCTTCTGACTTCAACATTTTTCTCTTCTGCTCTTAGAAATTTGTGACAGCGATCATCAAATGCTTCTTATTATATTTCAGTGCATTTATGTCTTTTGTTAAAGAGAAAATATAAAGTAATTGTTAAATCTCTCAGGTATAATTTCTGGCTAAAAAACCGATAAGCAACCCGACACAAATAGTTTTAACCTACGGTTTTCCACTATTTACAATTTCCTTGTCTTTCTAACTTAGTAAAGAGTACGTTAGTCATTTTTACCGAAAAAATACTGTTTATTAAACTCATTCATTCTAAATAAAGTCAATTATAGCCTAGTCCTATAACGAGATAATGCTTCCACTTAGGGCTGGCGCAGAAGCCAGGCTCCACGTATTAACCCTTTGTATCTTTAAAACTGATTTCCACGTTGTTGAGTGTGTAGGTCTGAAAAACTGGAAGAAAACAGCCGATATCAAACACTTGTGACAATTTTTTAATAAATGTTCTTTTGACGCTGAATAGTGTGAAACATTTTGGAAGTTTGGAAAGTGTGTTTGTGTTTTGCACATACGTCTGAAAGTAATCATTAGTAAGTTGGCTCTATACGGGGGGTGTTCTGATCGAAATTCGGTCGCGAAACAAACTATTATGGGTAAAGTATCTCCAGGAATACTGTGACTTAATATTCAAATGAAACCTCTTTCTTCCATATTCTTTCCAACGCCCCTTATAATTCAACGCCGTATACTCTAAGATACTGGCATCACCATTAACAAACCACATGTCAATTACATAATAATATAAAATTTTGACACAAGAAAAGAAACACGAAAGTAATGTTGTTACAGACGAACATAAAATCCGGACGTGAGATGAAATTCGATTAAAATGTCGGAGTCATAATTTTCTACGACGCTTTATTTCCTGGTGCTCCTCCACTAGGGTACTTTTCTTTCCATGTCGTGTTCCACGAAGCCTTTCGGACATTCATTTAGCTACTTCCCTTCGGTTCCTTGGGAAGAGAAATCTAACACGTTCAAGATTGGTTGGATTTTCTCCACTTGAATTGCTTCGACGTAATGTCGTGTCTGCTTGGCATTGGCAAAAGCCCTAAGAAAACCCGTCGCTCCCCCTTCACCACCGGTAAATTCTTCCCGCCAGCCGTACAGCATTCATAATGCTACATTTTCGCTCCTTCTTTTCGATATCCCTAATTTTCGAACATATATGTCGGAACATTATAGGAATGTTGTAGTGTAAGCTTATAAAAACAAAGAATTCATTATAAAGTATGAGTTGTGAATCTTATGTTTATTGGACCGTGCATCATCTTGATAGTTGAATAAAGAGAAACCAACTTGATGTCACTTGTTTTTTATTTCATTATTTAATGCTCAACACGTTTCGGATGTTAATACATCCATCCTCAGGAGCTTGCGACTTATTTGTTGAGTTATTTCACGGGTTGTATTGCTCTGGTTCGATGCGTGTTGGTGTTACGTTGTGGCTTGGCTGGAATCGTGTGGTATCCAGATGCAGGCTGAAGCCTGCGTCCGGATACCACATTACAACCCATGAAATAACTCAACAAATAAGTCGCAAGCTCCTGAGGATGGATGTGTTAACATCCGAAATATGTTGAGCATTAAATAATGAAATAAAAATCAAGTGACAACAAGTTGGTCTGAGTTGTGTTTTATGATTTATTTTACTGCTCCTTCAGTATCTGCAATTACATATAACATCGAATGTCAGAATGACTGGTAAATGATGAACTGATAGGGGTGTGAAAGTGGTTGCAGCTTAATTGGAATATTATCCGAGAATATGAGTGGATAAACTGGAAATCTTTATAAAAATGACTATTTAGTCGATTTTTCTGACCTACTGGTTGAAAGATTAAAAATTACTCCTGCACCAGGCGGCTAGTTAATCACGTTCGAAATATTACCATTGTGTGGGCATACGTTTGGCGTAAGCTTCTTACAGGCAGAAGGCTCTAGAACTATCTTAAGTGAAGACATTTTGTTTGTGCTTAATAAAATAATAATAACGTAAAATCTAATAAAAACAATTTCCTTGTGTTCTGACCGATGGACAGACTGGCAAAGTTAGTAGTCTTTTTTCGCAATTTTGTGAATACCCCTAAAAAGGGAACTGATTGAGAATAACCCTTTCTGACGGTCCCAAACAAGCTGGCCCTGTCTGTACACTTTCCGTCTGAAGAAGGAGGAAGACCCTTCTCAGAAACGCTGTGTATTCATCATTCAGAAACCCGTAAATTGAGAGAACCGGGGATTCCAAGTTTGAATAAATAACGCTTATGAATTCAGTTCCAAATTATTAACGGAATACATAATAATCCAACCGTCCACATGGAGGTCATTTTACGGTATGCCCTAACATTCATAATACAGACATTCCATAGGTCGGCCTATTCATCAAGCCACAGCTACGATTGTCCACCCGAGTTTTCAGTAAATATGCCTCTATGTGAAAGAGAAGTTCCACACTTCTCCATGCAACTCACTTATCTAAGCTGTATGCTGTGAGCAACGTAGACTTTCCTTCTAAAATCCTGTTTTATTCCTTGAAAATGCTAACATTTTACGTGTCTATTAATTTGTACTCCTTGCACACACTGCAACATTCTCTGCATCGTGATAACAGCTTTAACAACGATTAAGACTTTCTTTATCTCAGAAAACCATTCCAGTTTTCTTCATCCTCAAGGAACCACATCCGGTTAACAAGGTAACCATGCTCGATGCTTCAACTATTTCTTCTTCCTCAGCACGTAACTCACAGAGAACACAACCAGGAACAAGTCATATGACAAGCCGCTATGATATTTACGCGATGTTAGAAGGCATCTTTGGTCGGTCATTTCTTTTGTTCAGTGCAAACCAAGTGTGAATCTCATCTATCGGCGTGCTGCAGAATGCTTCTATGCTCTATGAACTGCTAGGTTCTATTGCATGCTTGAGTCTAAACATTTTTATTTCTCGGCACGCACCTCACAGAGAGCAACCAATATAATCCTCTCAATCGATGTGAGTCACGCAATCACAATCGTTATTGCGTATAAGGAGAATGTTAAGATAAAGGTAAAAACTAATCAGTGTTCCTCTAGGTAACGCTAGTAGCAGGGACATGTCTGGCGCTGGGATTAAATTTCAGCCTAAACGTGATGGAATTTAAGGGCAAAATACTCTCTGATTAACACTGTACAGCGGTTCTGCGCCAGTGCGCTGCGACCCTTTGTCCTTCTGCGAGACTTTCCCAGGTATGCAGCATACTTACTTACTCCATGGTGCAGAGTCCTTCTTGAGAAGCTAACTGGTTTGCAGCTAGCCACGAAATTCCTCGCATTTCACGGAACCCGAACGTTCATTACCGCACTCACAAGCGTCCGCCACCTGTCTCTAACCTGGGCCAGCCCAATCCAGTCCATCTACCCACATCCCACCTCCTGGGAACCGTCCTAATATTATCCACCCATTTACAGGTATGCAGCATAGCTTGGAATAAAATAATGGTTGTGTACAATTAAAACTTTAAGTTTATACTTAGGAATAAAACTGAAAGGTGTTCATAAACACTCCAACAAATATAAAGTTAAGAAAAATCGTGACGTTTCGATGAAGTCTTTGCTAAGCTAAGGGAAGGCAACGATAGGAAGTGTATAAACAACTGAATTTATTTAAATTCTTAGACTTGCTATGCTCCTTCTGTTGTGAGAATATTTTGTATTTGTGATAAATACGACACTTTTAAAAACAAGTATATTTATTTTACATATCAGTTCCCCATTCCAATACTCGTCAAGGAAGGATATGTCAATTATTCTGCCAGCACGAAACGTCCAGGAACCTATTGTGTCCTTAAACTAACATTACCGAGCCGATATGCAAAACTTATTTGCCTTTTAAAATCATTAGTACGAAAAATGCATCGAGGTATGGCCACCAGGAACGAAGTTTTCAAAAATTTAAAGTATATTTTCAGGCTTATTTTAAAAGTGCCAATAAAGTCTGTGTTGCAACGGAATTTCTGTCGATGTTTGAAGTACAAGTAAATGTAATGGAATTCAGACGACATATGTGTAACCACAATAACTCTATTTGTACTACTACTACTACTACTATTACTAATACTACTCCACCACCACCACCACCAGCACCACTACTACTACTACCACTACTACTACTACTGCAACAACAACAACTACTACTACTACTACTACTACTATTAATACCACTACTACTACTGCTACTACTAATACTACTACTGCTACTACTACTACTACCACTATCACCATTACCACTGCTACTACTACTACCACTACTACTACTACTACGACCACCACCACCACTACTACTACTACTACTACCATTACCACTACTGCCACCACTACCACGACCACTACTACTATACTTCCACCACCACCACTACTAGTACTACTACTACTACCACCACCATCACTACTACTACTGCAACTACTACCACTACTACTACTACTATTACTCTAGAATAAGTAGTAGTAGTAGTAGTAGTAAAATAATAAATAAGTTGCGATTTGTTCAATAATGTCAGTAGCTAAAATATTGTAGCCAAATATTTTATGTCAATTAATAAATAATTAATTGGACGGGAGGTGAAACAAAGCCATCGTGACCTAATGAGACAAAATACAGGGTCCTTTGGCTTCAGGGCTTAAGAAAAAGCATGAATCTCGGTCAGGAAGGTCGCTAACTTGGCCGAGGTTAGAGCCATGCACCTAGCGAGAATAGTTCAGAATAACTGCCAAATAAATTTATTTGCCCTGTAATAATAATAATAATAATAACAGAGATCAGAAACATCCCCGTGGGTTAGACGCATACAGGAGAGCATAAATGATATCAGAAGGGAACTGTCAGCGTTGGTGGAAATAAAAAGAGAAAAGAGAAAGGCACAAAATGTAAGAAGAACCAGATCGTTTAAGAAATATAACATAGAGAAGAAAGAAAATTTGGATAAAATGATTGAAGAGCTTAAACAAAGTGTTTCAGCAAAGACGCAACGATAATATAGATACAGGAAAAGACAAAACCAGTATTACCAAAATAAGCTCTTTAGGACAGACTGCAAGAAATTTTATAACTGTCTCAGGCAGACATATTCCAGTGTGAAAAATGCACCAGACAAAGAGGAAGTGGAGATCTTTTGGAGGGAAATATATGGGAAAGAAGTTCAACACAATGGAGAGGCGCACTGGATTGAAAACCAGTACCAACAAAATCCAAACATGGAATGGAGCCAAGTATGTGAAAAAGACGCTGCAGATGCACTAAGAACAACGCTAAACTGGAAAGCTTCTGGAAGAGACCAAATAACAAATTTTTGGCTTAAGTAACTTACAGCAACACACAAGCATATAGCTGCACATTTTAACATATTTATTGAAGAAGATCAAATACCGGAGTGGTTAACGGCAGAAGTAACATTCCTCATTCCAAAAAAGACGGGAATACTGAAAATCCAAAGAATTACAGACCTGTTGCCTGTTTGCCCACAATATAAAACTTATGGCATCTATTATAAGCAGACGTATCCAAAAACATATGGATGATGAAAATTTGATGCCAAAAGCGCAGAAAGATTGCTGCAGCGGGTCAAAAGAGTGCAAAGATCAGCTGCTAATTTCAAAAACAATACTACAAGAATGTAAACGCAGGAAAAGAATTTATGTATGGCATGGATTATCAGAAAGCTTTCGACAGGGTGCCACACAGCTGGATAATCAAATCCGTAGAGTTAATTGGGATCAATAATAGAGTTATATCATTCACCAAGAAGGTCATGAGCTACTGGAGAACAAGTACGCGCCTACACACAGAAAATAAGTTAATACAAACAGAAGACATAAAAATACAATGTGGAATATTTCAAGGAGACTCACTATCACCACTGCTATTTTGCATTTGCTTAATCCCTCTCACTGAACAACTGAATGGGTTGAACACGGGATACGAAGAGCACACAACAAAGACAAAGATATCACACCTACTTTAAATGGATGATTTGAAGTTGATCGCTAAATCAGAGGAAGAGCTCCAAAAACAGATACAAATAGTTAAAAACTTCAGTGATGATATCCATATGGAAATTGGACTTGAAAAATGTGTCAAGATTGCATTTAAAAGAGGCAAACTAGTTCACTCGAAAAATTTAGTGATCGATATCAACAGAGAAATACAAGAGCTAGAACAGAGATAAACGTAAAAGTACCTTGGAATTGAGGGAAGTGAAGGCATATAACATCAACAAATGAAAGAAAATTTGAAACAGGAATACAGCAGGAGATTAAGAATGATACTGAAATCTGAACTGAACGCCAGGAATAAAATTACAGCAATTGGAGCACTAGCTGTCCCAGTGTTGAGATACAGTTTTGGTATAATTAACTGGAGAACTGAAGAAATAA
>Ga0123352_10003340_pt1 | contig 23131 bp, 13 predicted proteins | sample TergutLab28metaG_FD_89700 | JGI IMG/M metagenome (GOLD analysis project Ga0123352, IMG submission 89700) | Labiotermes labralis P1 segment gut microbial communities from Petit-Saut dam, French Guiana - Lab288 P1 | ecosystem: Host-associated > Arthropoda: Insects > Digestive system > Gut ...
AAACACTTTTGATTACGGTTGTAAAATCAATCGACTGACGTTATATAGGGTAATAGTAGCAGTTTGTCCTGAGATAAAAACAAAACACATTAATACAGTGTGGGCAGAATATTAAACCTGCTGGTCCATCAAGTAACCAGTAGGCTTCAAGCGGTTAATCCGTAGTATTCTATCTGACAGAAAACATGTTGCGCCTCTGTTAGAAAGACATACTTGATAATGTTGTTTAGGGAACTGATTGATTTTCATTGTAAGGATCCTGCACGACACGCTCGTGTACACCGTCAATAAAGAACGGGAGTCCTGTAATATTAAATTCGACCCTGCGTACAAAATTAAGGAAATGTATATTACATGTCTTAACAATTTTCTTGGGGCGAGATTTCCGTGTTATTTCGAGTAATTCACTTAAAATTCTGGCTTCGTAAAGCTGGGAATTATTACAGCTGACGGGTGACCGATTTTAACTTGTAGTTTTTAAAATATTTTCTAGTTTTTCGAAACCATAATGGTACTAAAATATCATACATGTATTTTTTTGACGTTTGTCTGACCATGCATCTCAGCATATTTATCTCAGTATTTAACAAACTTGATGCACAAAATTTGTTTCACAATAAGGTTTTTATTTCATACCTCTACATATTTCGAGCACATGTGCTTATCATCAGGAGGTCAAAATTGCATTACACAGCCTCTAGTATCATCACACCTATAGGTGGCTGTGTAATGCAATTTTGACCTCCTGATAATTAGCATATGTGCTCGAAATATGTAGAGGCATGAAATAAAGCTTATTGTGAAACAAATTGTGTGCATCAGGTTGGTTAAATACTGAGATAAATCATACATGTAGGCAACCTGACATAAAAGAGTTTTACAGGTATGAGATATTTTATCACTCAGATTATAAGATTCTTTCAGTTGGCCAGTCTTTATAAATTTGTTCGTTTCTTGAATGTATTTTAAAAACCATGCCTCATGTTGTATTGTTTATAGGCCATAAAATTCTCCATCTCAATCTGTGCGACATTTTCACAAGTAATCTCAATCAAATTCCATATCTGAATTAGAAACTTACAAACATGCATTGAGAAGATGGAATTTTGTAAAAATTTACAAATTTATAATATTTTTATTGTAGCGGTTAAATGTTGCTACAATTATTTTAAATAAAAGCTAATATTAAATTAATTTAACTTAGTTGAAAGAGACCGGATTTCAATGAAATGTTTAAAATGCATCAGAACTTTCAACGTAGGAAGTCAATACATATCATATTCTAATTAGAATAACATATGTTTTGACGATGCATACTCGACAGGAGGTATGGATGGATTCCACTTGAAGCGTTGTAAGGGAAATTCTGAAAAGTCGAAGCAGCAGTTAAATAATTTTGGGCCCACTTGCAGAATGTAAGTATCACTCGGGTAAAAATAAAGTTTATTAGTCGCTAAGCAGTTATGTTCTATTTCCCAAGATCACGTCTCATTTTCCAGTTTCTAAAGACAAGTACACTCTTTTAATTTTGTATTGATATTCCTTGACTCATAGCAATTCGCTACAGACTGGACGGTCCAGTTCTTCAACCCCGATGGGGCGAAATTTTCCATATCTCTTCAGACCTGTTCAGACGTCCACCCAACCTACTATACCATGGGTACCGGTTCTTTCCAGGGGGTAAAGAGCCCGGGGCTTGACGTTGACCTCCAACTGTCTTCTAGGAGTACCGTTACAGGCCTGGAGTGGCTCAGAGGGTTCCAGGAAGTTAAAGTTCCCGGATTTCATGACAACGGCACAGGATGGTGGTAAGGTTGTCAACCTTACGCACCGGGCCCCTTTTCACTCCCAGGAAATGCTCCTGGTACTCATTTCTGTTAGAGGCTGAGTCGACCCCAGAGCCATAGTGCGATCGGAAGGATTTTATGTCAATTAAAAATTCCAATGACACCAGCTGGGTTAGAACCAGCGACCTTCAACTGTCTTCTAGCGCTGAGGTTAAAGAAAGAATAGAGCTTACTTGTTTCCCTTCTCGCAGCATTTCATACGGTAAACTACACCTTGGTTTTATTTCTTTCCACTAAATAGATTACTGCTAAACATGTCTCTTGTCCGTTAGACTGTGGTTGGCTGTAGGACAGTTATCAGATATGGGAGGAACACATTTCAGTACCAAACGTTGCTAGTTTTACGACATGTTTTATCAGACCCAACCCGCAGTGTCATATTCCATCAATACATCATATAGCCTCGGATTTGTACAAGTGTCAGGCGCTTCCCTAGAGAAGTGCCCGATATTTTTTTCTGATTTCAAAATTTTGTGGTACTCTAATCTTGTTTCTGCAGGTCGGTGCTAATTCGATACAATATTATCTCTGGTGTTATTCTAAATCCAGAAAGTGAAGAGGATTTTAAACATACAGAAGTGGGATCGCAGGATATCTGATTGCCTTTATCCACAGGATTTGTGTAATTCACAGAAATTCCCCCTTACTTACCATTTTACTGTATTCTATATGATACCGACAGTTATGTCATGAAATGTTGTAACTTGTCTCTATCATATGAGTAAAGGTATATTGCTATATAGCTGCGGGTACATGAATTAGAATTGGTATTTTAATACATGCCGCGTGGGAAATACTGTCACAACAAAGGAGTAGTAAGGTTCTGAGAGCTTTCCTGACAAAGATACATGTCGTCTGAGATTGGATAACTTGTCGGCTGGTAGATAGTTACAGGCATTTATGAAGACTTTTCTTAGTCTCTTTAGACTTTTCGTACTCTGAAGAAGGAAGCGTAAATCTCCTCCGAAACGTTTGTAACTGACAATCGACAAAACTTTATAGTTCCCAGGACGTCACTCTTCATCGAGTTCTTTTAACCTCAAAAGTTTTTTTTTTCGTGATTAATCCTTTAAACACCCAGTTAAATCCCATCCGCCATCTGCAGAGATTATTAAGGGCTCACCATATTCTCCACGTTTGCAGGGTAACGGTTAGAGGAGTAATAACCGTTGACAAAACTTTATTTGTGGTATTTATTGCAGTTTGTTTCGACCCTAAAGAGTCATCATCAGGCTAAGTAATTATAAGAAAACTTAACAGGCCATACAATCGCTTTTACCTAACTGAGATCTTAATTTTTAGCATGATGATGACGCAATAATGACGTCAATTTAAGTTGTGTTAACGGACTTGCTCCTTTAATTATACAGCAATACAACAAAATGTCTGACTTTAAAAAAAGTATTTGTCCTTGTGCAGTTCCTCGTAACGCAGTGCTGGAGAATTGATAGTCCGATACACGGAATGGAAGATAAAAATTGATAGTTCGATACACGGAATGGAAGATAAAAATTGATATTCCGATACATGGAATGGAAGATAAAAATTGATAGTCCGATACACGGAATGGAAGATAAAAATTGATATTCCGATACACGGAATGGAATATAAAAATTGATATTCCGATACATGGAATGGAAGATAAAAATTGATAGGCCGATACAAGGATTGAAAGATAAAAATTGATAGTTCGATACACGAAATGGAAGATAAAAATTGATAGTCCGATACACGGAATGGAAGATAAAAATTGATAGTCCAATACACGGAATGGAAGATAAAAATTTCATTCGTCGGCCGAAACTCTTTACATCACTTTTCTGGCTGTTAGCCAGAGTCTAAACTGCTACTTTTTCAGGTTATCGTAGCAGTGCAGTTGAGTTCTTTGTTGTTCTATGATGATGCAATCTATCACTAGGTGTTTGTTGCACACCCAGTGACCGGGCGCAATATATCATAAGAAAGTGGAACGCAAAAGTTTAACACTTGTGGTGACGTTGTTTAAAACTAAATTCATTAAATCGTGCAACGATTTTAACATTGAAGATGGGTGCGGATTTTTGAAAAGATTGTTTTTCGGTGTTGTCAGTTTAAGTAGATAAAGGAACGTATTCATACCAGTGAAAGAATTTGGAAGGGATTTTTTACGTAAAATATTTGAAAATACAAGTATTCAATAAACATAAAACACGCAAAAACTGAAAACCACGGAAGAAAATGTCATTCAGTAAATTTACAGTTCAGTCTAAACACCAATTTTCTTCTTCTTGGTCAGACCGTGCGTCAATGATATACCGCCATAACACTGACAATGGCTGTACCGATACGCACACTTGAACAAGACTTGTAATTTTAGCTAAGCATTGCTTCTAACTCCCTGATGATGGTTCCTGCGTGAACCGAATATATTGGAGCGGCTTTTGTAAGTGTAATTGGTTTTTTACAATTTCACGGTTTTATATATTTGAGTGCGTTTTGGGACAATAAAAATATTTGGACCTAGGAGGGACGAGGTTAACGGGGGACTGGAGGAGACTGCATAACGAGGAGCTAAATGATTTGTTCTCCTCACCCAATATTGTGCGGGTGATAAAATCGAAAAAAATGAGATGGGCTGGTTATGTGGCGCGTATGGGTGAGGAGAGGTGGGTGTATAGGATCTTGGTGGGGAAACCGGAGGGAAAGAGAAAATTAGAGAGACCTAGGCGCAGATGGGTGGATAATATTAGGATGGATCTCCAGGAGGTGGGATGTGGGTATGTGGAGTGGATTGGGCTGGCCCAGGATAGTGACAGTTGGCGGACGCTTGTGAGTGCGGGAATGAACCTTCGGGTTCCGTAAAATGCGGGGAATTTCTTGACTAGCTGCAAACCAGATAGCTTCTCAAGAAGGACTCTGCACTATGGAGTAAGTAAGTAATTTGGACAATAAAACATTTGACAATTTTTTCTTGTATATCGAAAATTTAAGCGACTACACGCTGCGCTCCTGTCATCATCAGGCTTGCATCGTTGTACTGCAAGAAAATATCACTTAGTGACTTTCTACGAGATAACATATTTTGGGCTCCTCCTTTCATTCAATATCTGAACTATACTACAAAGTACTGAAATCAGGAATACAATATGCGTGTGTCTTCTTTGTAATGGTATGAAATGTGTGCCTGCCCGTACAGTCCTGTGGACACATGTAAAACAGTTGTATTATTACAACTGGTTACATTCGGCTACATGTTTCGGCCGTTACCCGGCCTTCATCAGGCCAACAAAGAATAGTGTTAATTAAGGTACAGCTAATGAATGTGCCTTAATTAACGCTATTCCTTGTTGGCCTGATGATGGCCGTGTAACGGCCGAAACATGTAGCCGAATTTAACTAGTTGTAATAATACAACTGTTTTATATGTTGTGTAACGACGGAATAATAGAATAATTAGTGATACGTAAACAACGGAATGGCTTCCATCCTTCATAAAACAAATAAAAAATGTAATACAGTTTGCCGGAACATGAATTAACCTGTATTTTCCGGAATAAGCAAAAAAAATTTTAAACATAGTATAAACTTTATCTAGCTTTTACATCTTATTTATTTGTTTTATTGCAAAAATCGCAAGTCTTAAGGTTCGGGAAAAGAGCTGGATTGTGGTTACATCAGTTGACAGCAAGAAAATAGGGAAGACCAACAAGCAAGACAAGAAAGATGGGAAGATGTATGATTTTGGAAAGTTTCAATAGCGTTGATGTCATGATGGCGAAGGAAAGGCCGTGAAGATGAAAAGGATAAAGGAGTTGAATGATGAAAGAGACAAGGGACGAAGAACACGAGAAGCATGGGCCGTGTTCCATGGTCGTTACTTCAAATTACGAAGACGTTGATTAGTTAAACTTTATGTATTAAACCCCAGAGGGCTGAAGGAAAGTAGACGGAGAGGGATGAACCTTTATTGTATAAGATAACAGCTTCGAGATGGAGTTAAAAAGCCCCTACACTCAAATCCCGATAAGCCCAACACTGAAGAGTTGGATGTATAGCTTGTGTTAAATTACTGAACAAGTTGTGCAAACAAATCCCCTGTTTGAAGTAGCATATCAACTTCGCTTCTCCAATATTGAAAGTTGGCGTGGAGTATTGCAGACGTTACGGTGAGCGATCTGCAACGGTTCGCTGATCGAAAACCACTGCCGCTTGAAAATTACGAAATACTGAAATGAAACGCATTGAAATAACTGGTGGCACTTCAAAATCTCAGCGCCTTTGTATCACAAAGTGTTGAAGACGACGGTGTGAAACAGCGAATTACATTACACCGTATTTATAATCCCGATAGATTCGGGAGATTTTATTTAGAAGAATATATGGTCCTAAATATGAAAACGGGGAATGGAAAAGTCGGACGAATCGAGAACTGGAAGAGATGAGCAAGTGAGAAAATATAGTAAAATGGATAAAATGGCAAAGGATAAGCTGGTTAGATCACTTAGAGAGAATGGAGGAGGATAGGATGCCCAAAAATATCTTCACTCAAGAACTGGAAGAGACGAGAAGAAGGGGAAGACCCAGGAAAAGATGGAAAGAGGAAGTAGAAAGAGATCTTCAAGTGCTGGGAGTGAGAAGATGAAGAGAGTTGGTGGCAGATAGGAAAAAATGGAAGGAAATTGTCCGACAGGCCAAAGCCCACGGTGGGCTGTAGTGCCAATGGCAGAAGAAGATTCGGGAGATTTTCTTGTTTCCCAAACCGTCGGTCACACCATCTCTGGGACCCATCCATTGTTTTTCAGTTTGGGTTTCTCGGAACGGTGTGGTTCCGAGAACGCATGCCGGAAGTTCTGCGAAACGCTAATAAAATCTTGGGCATTTTGTATGTTTCCTTTGTTTATTTTTTGAACTTGTTTCTATAGTAATACTGAATTGTGAATTAGGTAATATTTAAAAACTAGTACATTACATTTTGAAAAAGAATACTTCGGAAAGACGTAGGTGCATAACCTAGGAACATTACAAAGTTTCTATCGTTTCTAACTGCCTACCCGTGTGCATCTGGCTATTCTAGGTAGAGCACCACAAATACTAAATACCGAAATACGGTGTACACTGAAGCACATCTCAGATTGCAACTGTCGCTCATTATACCAGGCTTAAATTGATGTGTTTTTCAAAACAGCTCCATCTGTAACACTGAGATATTAACACACAATAATTTGTAGTGTTTTAACCCTTCATAACCCCGATTTTGAGGTGCTACATCCCTGTTGTGTATTAAGTCACGCTGCATAAAGCGAGTATGAAGTAGTCTAAGCACAACTAGATTATGACTGTCAAGAAGCCGACCAACACACAACAACGCATCAGCCTACTGCAAGTCAACTAGCTCGCCTGTCTCCGAAACTCCACGCCCCCAAAATACTTACAGTACTGCTACTAGCCATAACCAAAATACTCACAGTACTGCTACTAGCCATAACCAAAATACTCACAGTACTGCTACTAGCCATAACCAAAAGATCTGTAAGATCATTGAATGTTAAGTTGTTCGAGATCTCGATATCAAGCTGATTGAAATTGCATATTGTATTAGTTTTTCTGCTTTAATATGTGCAACCTGATGATGGCCACCATGTTGGCCGAAACATGTAGTTGCTGATAGCTACCCACCATCGCTAGCTATAAATTTCAAATATAGTTGTGTTTAGACTAATTCACACTCATTTTACACATTGTGCTTTAAACTCCCAAGTTAAATCCCATCTGCCATTTGCTGGCATTATTAGGAGCTCACCATATTCTCCACACTAGTAGGATAAGGGTCTTTGATTGGTTCACCCGACAGCAAAATTATATTTGTCTACGAGAAGGAAAAAGAGCCTAAGGTCTAAATTCCCTTTTTTTTTTTCGCTTTGTATTACGAACTCAAAAACAGGGGTTGGGTTCCTTGACGTATTTCAGTCTGGAAAGGGGTTACACAGAAGAAAAAGTTTTAAAAGCACTGCTGTACACCAATGGGTCCGAGGTTATTTCATAGAGGTAAATGTCATGGATCGTGACAGTGGACGCTGACCTCTTTGTAGAGTAGATGTGTCGGACAGAATGCAGCCGTTCATCTATTCCGCTTCTGTGCTTTTATGACATTTTAAGAGGCAATTTTTTGGGCCGGGTAGCTCAGTCGGTATAGGGACTGACTACGGCCTGGACGGTCCGGATCGAATCCCGGTGGGGACGAGATTTTCCGCCAGTCCAGACCGGCCCTGGAGCCCACCCAGCCTCCGGTAAAATGGGTACCGGGTCTTTCCCGGGGGTAAAGTGCGGCCGGAGCGTGCTGCTGACCAGTCATCTCCTTCTAGTGCCGCGGTCATAAAAGAGTAGAGCTATACCTCTACCCACCCTCTGGGCCACACCGGGCCTGTAACGGGATCACTTTAACTTTTTTACCTTTTTACGAGGCAACTTTACCCTCTGACGTTTCACAGCAGGGCCGCAAGTACGCAATACTCTTGTAAATACAGGTGGCATTACAAGAATAGTCACCATGCAGGTTATGTTATTGTATCAGTGAAGTAGTTATTTCTGTGACTTTAAAGGGCAAAGTTTGTTTTGTATTATAAATAATTATTTAATATTCTGAGAGAAAAGAAAGGATATCCGACTTGTTAAATGCTAATGATAAACGACCGCAGAAAATTTGCTGAGGAAAAGTAAATGAATTATGAGGATCTGAAGCTTATTTACGTCGTCTTGGGGTTATTTCAGGTGATTATATTTTCCTTAACCCATTTTGTAGGCTTTCAGAGACTGTGAATTGTTCTGTACTGAATAATACAGCTCGCAATGTGAAAATCGTGGAAATATTAAAACTGAGAGAATTTTTCTTGACAATTGTTCCAGGTTCTTTAACTCTTTCAAAGGGTATACGACGAACCTAGTTTTTCGGCATACCCTATTGACAGAAGGCATAGATGCAGAATTGCTGTACTGTAATTGACAATTCTTTGTCAGTTGCTTCAAATTTAAAATAACTCCGCTATAATTTATGTTTTAGCGCAGATTTCTATGAATATAATCGTCGTCTTGGGTGTGACGCCGTGTCGCCTGGTAGAAATTTGGCGAATTTTTTTTTTCCTAAAAGTCAACCAAATTCTTATCACATTGCACGAGGTCACGTCCCAACATACGGTAATATTTTTAATATGTATCTTTCTATCCAAAAAGCAAAAACTTTAAATAAATAAACAGCTGTGAATATTTTAGAAATATATTAATATGAATTTAATTAAGAGCAGAGGAAAGTAAAACGCCGTCTCGTTTTTGAAACACTGAAACTAGAATGTGCGTGATAATGTAAGGTCATATCACCTTTAAAACGCTTTCTTTCTTTTCTATTATCTACCGTTCCGTGGCTGTATGGCGCAGAATACTGCCCCTGCCTTATGTCCTTATCGCTTTTTTCAAGCCTAACATGTTCACACGATTTCGTGGTCTCACATAAAGTCTTCCTGTTACTGCCTCTCTGCTTGCCCTGTAACTATCAGCATTGAATTCTTTCCCTGCAACAGATAAAATTCCATACTTTTCGCTCTCTAGAAAATTGAATTGAAATCCCGTTTTAGTTCAGGTTTTTTCCGTATCCTTCTCTGCGTGTAATGTTTATCCTTAGCAAGTCTTGTTTAAATTTCACCTGATCCCAGAATACATTTCGATTTCTTCTTAAACACAGTGAGAAAAATGTGCGCAATGTAATACAATATAAAAAAATTATTTCGTTTTGAATAGCCTTCGTTCACAACGATAACCAGGCACGTAGGCTACCCAAAGCAGCATCTCCTGTGGCCATTACCTGCATGTCGTATACGGGTGTGCCTTTCCATGTATTAGAATATAAATTGCACAGGTAAATCTAACACATTATTATGAGCAATATCTTTCAGACTTCATGTTTTTCATTATAAAGGAATATAAATTCTAATATTACAATAAGGGAACTGAATATGACAGCAGTATTCTTGGAAATATGTTTGCAAATGAAACTCTCAATTATCAAAGTTTTTTTTATTACCAACTGATGCACAAGAGAATTTTTTTTAAAAAGGAGTATTAAAATTTACATTAAAACAGCGCCAACATGTTTCGGTGTGATCACCATCATCAGGGAGCGTAATATGTGAGCTTACTGAAGTTACAATATTAAAATAATTTGGTTAAAATACATCATTGTGGTTAATCTGGTGGTCTGGCTGCATATATTATCAGGTCCTTGCTGGTGTATGTCTGCTGCACTGCTCCGAACAGTACAGCAGACATACACCAACAAGCTAACATATTAGGCTCCCTGATAATGGTGATCACACCGAAACATGTTGCAGCTATTGGAATTTTAATGTAAATGTTAATGCTCATTTTTAAAACAGTTCTCTTGTGCATCAGTTGGGTAATAAAAAACTTTGATAATAGCAGGATGCAAGGTACAAATGCAAAAAAACAACGAAACTGTCAATTGTTAAAATTATGAAGCGTTGGTGATACATGATTTGATTAGGTGTGAAGTACTGGTGGGCAGATACTAACGGTAGGCTTTCAAAACACTTTCAGAAATTCCTGTCCGATTGCCAGTTTTGTTTACCATTTATCTCGTATGAACTGGCATGCGATGGGACTGCAACGCCCTGGGTGAGGACCCAGCGATTAAGAATCAGGGTCTTGGATTAACATAAAACTGACACTTCGCGAAATACTACAGAATGAAAGTGAGAAGGGAATCTGAAATTGAGCACGTGTACTTTGCTCTCTGTGATAAATAATGATAATAATGACATTTTGGTATGAATTATCATCATGAAACTTTGTAGGGTGGTGTTTCCTAGGGTTTACGTTTATTCCGACTGTTTGGCAAGCCTCTTATTGCATTGTGTATAACCGTGAAACGATGTCAGTTTGCACCAATTTTAGTCCATATCATATATCCTTCGTCCATTTTAATATTATTCTTTTCTTATTTTTTTAATTAAAATTTCTTTTTCTTCCTCCCCAAGCTCGCTATTTTGTCTCATTTTCTTTCACTTGTTTATCCTAACGTAATTAGCGAGGATTAGAATTATCTCATCTCCTGTCACTAAACGTCTTGGTATTCGTCTACGATGTATTATGGATCAGTTACTGTTGTGTGATTCCATTGTATAAATTTTTTATCGCCCATGCGGTTTCTTTCGAAACGAGTTGCTTCCCTGAGCAGTGTGTAAAAGTGTCAGCGTGCACAAATCGAGAATCCAACTCCATGGATCACGTTTGTCCGTAGATTCTAAGAATCATTTAGTCATGCAAGAACATTTCAGTCCTTCATGGACCAAAACTGCTTACTTCCGTGATCACAAAATTATGAAAGTAACTATGGGCACCTTATTACGAACAAAACAAATGCAATTCACATCCTGACACTATGTTGCAAGTCCCGTTAGAATATTTACCTGCGCCTACGATACCCTTTCTTGCCCCTAGAGATCCTCCGAACAAAATTTGTAGCAATATGCATTCGTCTTCTGTTCCGTCGTTGCTAATACACCGCCCGTTTGTCCTTATTGATTTGACCATACTAAAATGTAGTGTATTGTAATCTTACGTGAAAGTATATGCTTTTGAGGTTTATAATTTGAAAAGACTGAGGAAAGTGAATGAATCCAAAGAATGTAACTGCCTAAATATTTTGAAGTAATTACGCCTTTGATTTCCTATGCTTCACATTTACCAATTTCTTCGGAACCCAGGTAGCTTAGATGGAAAGGTGAATGCACTAACGGCAGAGTGGCTGATGAATCCTCTTTCGATTCTCGGTAAATGAAAGGGATTTTTCTCGTCACTTAGGCGTACAGACAGAATCTGGGATTTTTTTTTCGAGTGTAAAACGACCGAAGTTTGGTGCTGACGACTCACTTCCATGCAGTGCCAACATGAAGAATAAATAGTTCCCTCCCCACCCTTGTTTTCATGGCATGTGTACAAATAACATTATTCTTAATATACGTCATTTATTTCTTATTTTACTATATTGTTTTATTACAAATGCTTGCAAATACACCAGAGTGGTTCATTGTTTTGTATACACTTTATGCACAAGCAACTGAGTAAGTTTGGTAGTTATTTTCCATTTATTTCTTCAAGTGTAAATGTGGGCTCGGTAGCTCAGTCGATATAACGATTGAACTACGGGCTCGACGGTCTGGGATCGAATCCCGGTGGGGACGAGATTTTCCGCCCGTCCAGTCCGGCTCTGGACTCACCCAGCCTCCTGTACAATGAGTATCGGGTCTTTCCCGGGGGTAAAGTGCGACCGGGACGTGCTGCTGACCACTCACCCCCTTCTAGTGCCTCGGTCATGGAAGATTAGAGCTATACCTCTACCCACCCTCTGGACCACACCGGGCCTGTAACGGGAAAACTTTACCTTTCTACTTCAAGTGTAATAAAGTGATGTAGCTGCACAGTTTTGGTCGAATCGCTGCACTAAACCTAACAAAGTTTAAAGCAATTTTGAATGAAGATGACATGCCGGAGATGAAGTTTCGCAGGTAGGACGTGTCTTAGTTTCACAAGATTAAAGCGACATTTTAACTTGTTTGAAAATTACACCGCGTAATTACTGATTATATAGGAATATTTTTTTCCATTCTTTCAGTCAGCTCATGAACATGATGCTTATCAAGAAGGTTGTTCAATTTATAGTATCGAGAATATCTTTTTTTTGTCTGTTGCGTAAATATTTAAATTACATGCTAAAGAGACAATGTTGTGTTCGTGTGGCCTTGATTAAACTGGCTCAGCATGCTAGCCATTGACAGGATGTTGTGAAGACGGAAATGAACTGTGGAGTTTCATGAAAGGCAGGGAAATTGTTGACAAACGGAACGTCACTGAGATACAAAAGGACGATTCTGCTTCATAATGATAGTTAACTGTTTAGACGGTGGACTGCTTGGAGCTTTATGAATTGTGTTAGTGACGTCACTGCACGTGAATTATGTATCTGCACTTTGTGGGAAGTGGCAGCGTTCCAGTCGATTTCTTACTGGTTAGATATCGGTTTCGGTTCCATGACAGTTGTTACACAATTTGAAGTGCTGTGGAGCATAGCACATCATTCTTAGCTTTTAGGTCCCACTGTGACATTCGTTAAGCCACTACTACAACCTGTTTATCAACAGCCAACAACTAACCCTACGGTGGCATGGACCCGAAGTTCAGCGCTGTTAATTCGGACCATCATCATTTGGTCACAGTTCTAAGTTTGCTCCTTCTGGCGCCCATCAACACAAGATTAGGCTTTATATTGCACCCCCATCTCATCGTATGTATTGAAAGTAGACGTTGCTGAAGTCGTGTCACGTCGGAACGCTGTGTTCATGTTGCCAGGATGGTCCAAGACAATTAGAAAGTTCTGGGACTGAATGGGCGACGCCGTCGTTCGTTGTTGTGACTAGCGGTTTTATTGCAAAAAAAACTATTTTGTTGATACTCTATTCGCGCTTCTTGTTTGCCTTCCAAATGAAACAAAATTAAAAACCTTTGTTTAATTATACCTAATCTAACATTCCGTGTAGATGGGTTCTTCGTTTTCCTAAACCCCTTACTTGGTTACGCAGGTAATGTAGAGAACGCTGAATGCGTGTCAGATCTCTACAGTAGATGCAATGACTGGCCAACTTTAAGTTGATACTGCTTCCACCCTCGAGATATGTTTTTCTCTTTCATTGATTTTAGGGCTTGGAGGGGGCTCAGAAATGCTAACAATGTTTATTGTATTCTGGTTGGTTAAGTACTAAGTTGTTATATATTCTGAAATCGGCCTGAATTCAACGTGCTTTGCAAAGTTACGGGTCTAACAGCGATTCTATGTACGGCGGAACAGAAAGACCTTACCAGGACAGTAACTGTATATGTTGTAGTACACTTAACAGACCGAGCTGTCAATAAAATTCCCGCATTTTCAGTATGGAATCTCATGTCCTTCCTTACTAAATCTGTCTCACTTGAATCCATTTTCGTCATGGCTCTGAAGCAGATATTTTTTTGGGGGGAAGTTTATATTTTATTCCCCAGGGCACTGCGCTATGTGACGTATTCCTTGACTGTACTATGCTCGTTGTCATGCAGTTTCCGTGTGTTGCAGTGAAACCTCGCACTGTGCAAATCACGACACTGGCGGCGCCGCTATCTGCGGGGAAGACGCAGCATCTGCAGTGTGAGACCTGGGGCTCGGTACCGCCTGCTCGCGTCATATGGCTGCTGGATGGCGAGCAGCTAGAGAACGCCCCCACATCGGTATGCATCCCTTCCATCACATTTTTCCCATTAAGCCCGTGCCGAGGTCGCGGTAACAAAAGAAACAGTCTCATGACAACCCACAGCACAGTACATTACACCACGGTGTGACACCACGCGACATTAACACAGTGGAATTCTCCAGTAATACAATCAAAACTTTTAACCTCGCTGTACCCAGAGTTCACGATCTGACGTGTTTCTAAACTACCTGAATTCGTCTCCTCAGAATGTGTCCCCATAAACTGCACCTAGGTATTTTACCGCCCTATCAATCCGATTTCGAATTAGCCGCCTTTAAGAGTTCTATACAAGCGTATTGTAAATTGTGTCAGTATTTATAAATCACGATTTTTTTTCTTGTTTGCTACTTCTATGCAAAAAACCTTCCAAGTAATTTTGATCCTCAGGTTAAATGAAATACAAAGAAACGTACGTTTCAATAGTCAGCCATGTCAGTAGTTTGTAAAATGATCATAAATTTCGTTTATCATCACCACCTTCTGAAATCCTGAATAGATCCTCTTTGTAAATTTAAAACGAATAATATTTTGCTACTTAGGTATCCTGTAGGCGTACTTTTCTTTATTCACTGCACCATGATACTGACCCTGTAATTAATTTTAACTTCACATTTCCTTCTGTAATCAGCGAACATGAAGAAGACTGACCTGCACGGTCACTAAAAACGTAAATTTTACCCTAGGACAGGCCATGAAAGCACAGATGGGTAACAGATGTGTAGCAATACTCTTTCTTTAACTTTGGCGCTGATGGCGGTGGGTGGGCAACGCCACACCCCGGCCGCTTTGTCCTCGGAAAGAGATGGTTGCTTGTTGTACAGGACGCTGGATGGGCTTCAGTGTCGGTCTGGACGGGAGCGGAAAATCTCCGCCCCACCGGGATTCTTTCGACGGACTGACTAGCCAGTAGCGAGTCGCTGTACCGATAGCGTCCCCCTGCAATGTCGCTAATAAGAGTGTTTTAAATATCTGCACGAATGCTCAAAACTAGAGGCTTTTTTCAGTATTATGTTTGTATGTATGTATAATGTATGATGTATATTATTTGTGGAAATTAATGTGAATAGCTTCCCATTCTGCAGTGCCACGCCAATTACATAGTTGAAGAAGTTAAATTTTTAGTTCAATGGATTATATACATACATACATACACACGTACATACATACACACACATACATACATACATGCATACATACATACATACATACATACATACATATATACATACATACACACACATAATACATAATACATACATACATCCATCCATCCATACATACATACATATACTATATACATACATACATACGTACATACATACGTAATACATACACACGTACATACATACATACATACACCTACATACATACATACATACACCTACATACATACATACATACATACATACATACTTACATACACATACATACATATATACATAAATACTTATGTCTTCACAACTTCACATAATATGCAATCTGCATTTGTCCTGCTTTTGTTGTAAGTGCAACTTCTGTACTCTGTAAGGGTTGAGTAGTACTTGCAGTCTCATTGTATCTTAATTGCATGGTTCTTCATTAATTAATTATTGTACTATCTCAAGCAGTGTTATTCTACTTACGTCGCATTATTAAATAAACCTTTACATTTCTAGACGTTCTTTATGTATTAAACTGTGTGCGGTTTTTACTCGTACGTCCACCGTCCTGGTAGAGTAATTCTTTTCATTCAACTCAGATTTCTGATTTGAAACATTACTCGTTGCAAGCAAGGTCTTTTAAATTTCAAAATTTAAGTGTAAACTAATATATGTTCAGTGTGTGTGTGTACGTTTGTGGTTTAAAGATACACCCTGTATGCAGAGTACTAAAATATATTTATTAAATAATGAATTGTAAACTACGTGGAAACAGGAATCATATATAATTCAAAGTAATATTCTGGTATATTTCTGGTGGGGCTGAGAAAAAAATCGTGGAAAACCTCAGACTAGTCGATATATCGGCCTTGACTCGAATCCTTATTCCCCCTAAATAGGTAGAAAAGACTTATGGCACGAGTCGAATTGTTCTGTGTGTTCAGCTTATACATACTTATGTTTATTGGACCGTGCATCATCTTGATAGTTGAATAAAGAGAGACCAACTTGATGTCAATTGCTTTTTTATTTCATTGTTTAATGCTCAACACGTTTCGGATGTTAATACATCCATCCTCAGGAGCTTGCGACTTATTTGTTGAGTTATTTCATGGATTGTATTGCTCTGGTTCGATGTGTGTTGGTGTTAGGTTGTGGTTCGGCTGGGGTGGTGTGGTATCTGGATGCAGTCTGAAGCACTGCTTCAGCCTGCATCCGTTGGTCTCTCTTTATTCAATTATACATACTTGTTAAGGGTTTCGCATTATACGGCAATTCTTAGAAGACTGGTTCCTGTAACACATAAATAAAAGAACACAGTATAAATTAAATTGATGAAACGTGTTAAAATAAGTTTTGAACTACAACCAGAGCTCAAACGAGTTTAAATTCTTGCAATGAAACCAACGTGATCCACTAATTTCTCAAATTAATTTTTAAAATAGAACTCTACATGTTTCGGACAGTTTCTTTGTCCATCATCAGGAGTCTAGCACTGTACACACAGCAATACCTACAGTTTATGCTGACTGCTTGCTAGCGGGATCAGTTCCACCTCGATCCCGCTAACAAGCAGTCAGCATAACCTGTATGACATATACCTATTGTTCTGTGTACAGTGCTAGACTCCTGATGATGGACAGAGAAACTGTCCGAAACATGTAGAGTTCTATTCCAAATATAGATTCGAGAAATTAGTGCATCTCTTTGGTTTTATTATAAGAAAATATCACGATGCACGGTCCTCTGAATGATAAAGTTTAAATTCATTTTGAAGCTTTAGTAACAACCCAAAAGAGTGCGTTAATGTTATTCAAGTGCTGAAACTACATTTTACAGAGTTTATTCCATAACTCCCAACCCGTCCTGTTTGATTAATTATCCCTTAACGACTGTCTTTTGCAACGGACGGTGTTCCAGTTTCTTGCACCCTTGCTCGATCTTGTTGCTGATGTGACCTAATTACATGATGCTTGTGTTCCTAGGTGACAGAGTCTTGGAACAAGACGACTAGCGTCCTGTTGTTCAGGCCACATGCGGGGGATGACGGAAAGGAGTTAGCGTGCCGTGCGGAGAACAAACATTTCCTAGGGGGGATGCTGGAAGACCGGAGACGTCTTGATGTCGCATGTAAGTGGCTGGTCTAGTCCCGTCGCGTGATGACATTATGCTGTACTTCAGACGGCACACCCAAACACACACACACACAGCTTGATCTCCGTGTCGGGTGCGGTGCCTTCCTGCAGCTTGGTCTCGCAATGTGTGTGTCAGCCACCTTACCTACAGTTATGCAGAGCCTTAGAGGTCGGTTGAAATGTGATGGCACACGCGCAGAAACCAGATTTCTTCTTTCTGCGAAACGGACGAGTCCATTTAAATCGGAGGGGCCGTCAGTTCGGTCGACTACTGGTAGCCGAATTTTGCGCATCAGCGACAGTAATGCTGGATACACCATGTTCCGAGGTTGTGTGAAGGGTACTGGCTACCCACTCCATTCGCCAGTTTCCCCTTCACTTCCCCTCCCGTACGTCACCGTATGCCATCACATTTCAACTGGAGTCTACAACTTTTCATACCCCTTAAGCACTCTTTTAAATAACACGCAATTACAACAATGATACGAGTAAGCCAAGCGGGGTGTTGATGTTAATAAGTTTTCACTCCGTGCATTCTTGAGATCAATCACTTCTTCTATATTGCAACTATATAAACATAATATATTAAACACGTGTATTTATCACCAGATATCCCCCACATGTTTCGGTGTTTGCTGCACCATCCTCAGGGAGGATATCACGTTTCTTGCTAAAAAACATACGCTTTTTACAATGTTGTTACTTACGTTGTGCTACAGAATATGCAGTACACCGTTTTGTAAAATTTACAGTGCTTTTTGTTAACAATGTTTAAACAAATATGTAACTGGTTCTCCTGTAACTTAAAAATGAATAAATATATCTGTTTTTTCATATTATGTACATTTGGTTGGAATGTAGATGATGTGATTGATTAAGCAGGGTGGTGTTTGCCCGTTTGTCTTTGTGCACTGGTATTATTCAAATAAAAAATTTATCTCACTTGGACGCAAATAGTTGCAACATACTGCGTGCGCAATAACAGGTTGCCTTGTGCGCAATAACAGGTTGCCTTGTGCGCAATAACAGGTTGCCTTTCATTACTTGTGTTTAGTCTCTTTTGCAGTGTCTTCTTTCATCTAAAGTGGAACTTGCTAGACTAGTTTTATTATGCTTATTGCAAGTCGTTGTCCTTCGAAAAATATTTAGTTTCCCAGAATACATGGTCCAGTGACATTTAATAGTTCATAAACGTAAAGGCGGAGGGGATCTCTAAAAACCGTCGCTAGGTTTGCGAAATGTCGAAAATAAGAAAAATTTTCGTTGTTACACCGTGCATGTTGTTTGACTTACTCAATTATTATACCAACCACTGCACATATATAAAATTTACCCATTAAAACATTAAAAACCCTGCGACATGTTTCGGTCCTAGGACCGAAACATGTCGGAGAGTTTTTAATGTTTTTAATGTGTGAATTTTATAAATTTTATATATGTGCAGTGGTTGGTATAATAATTGAGTCGAAATTTTCCTTTGAAATTCTAACGTTTATTCTACCGGTGTACTGCATTAGTTTCTACGTCTGTATTTATATCTTCATCCCGATATTTCTTCCACCATTCCTTTCTTTTAATTTATTTCCTTTTGTTATCTTTATTCATTTATTTTATTCCTTTTTTCTGTCTGTTTCTCAACCATCTTGCCACAATTTCTCCTTTCACTTCCCATCATCCTTCCTGCCCCTTTCTTTCTTTCTTTCTTTCTTCAATCTGTATTTCTTTCCATCCGTACTGGTGTATCATCTAAGCGAGATTCGGGAGGAGTTGGCCTGCAGGATCAGAACAAAACTTTCCCCAGTAGACCCCCTGCGCATAAGGTACATGGAGAAGCAGTGCTGGTATTGTGCTTGATATACGATCCCACATAGACCGATGTAATTTGGGAGCATTACCGGATGGGAGGTGGTTGGGTGGTGGAGCAGCGCTCTGTGTGGCCGGACATTGTGAGGTTAGTGCAGAGCGCTTGTGTAGATTCCACAGGAGGAGAAAACTCCGGTTCAAGAAACATAGACCTTCCAGCTACTGTTTGCATATATCATGTCGGCCGGAAAGACACTGTGGTAAGAGCCGGCTACAGGGTCTTTGAGATTCTGTAAACTGGTAGTATTCGGCGTCTAGTGATTATCAGTTCCAAAATTTACGTTTTCCTGTGGAGTTGGATTAAGTAGCCATGCTCGTAGACTACACCAATAAAAAACTGTGTAGACTGGGCCACGACATTTAATTACAGGATGTCTGAGAAACAGTTAATGAATTTGACGTTCAGGTGATCGTGTATCGTCATAAATTCTTATAATAAAAACCAACTAGTTTCACTAATTTGCCAAATTTATTTTTGGAATAAAACTCTACATGTTTCGGACAGTTCCTCTGTCCATCATCAGGAGTTTTTCACTGTACACACAGCAATACATAGTTTTGCTGACAGCTCGCAAGCTGTCAGCAAACCTGCATGACATATACCATTGCTGTGTGTACAGTGAAAAACTCCTGATGATGGACAGAGCATATGTCCGAAACGTGTAGATTTTTATTCGAACAATAAATTTGAGAAATTAATGCATCTATTTGGTTTTATTACAAAAAAAAAAGTTAATGCTCTACAAAATTTGGCTTTTCAACTATTCTTAAAACACACCCTACATTAATTTGGAAGGATGATACTGCCTTTCTATTCATGTATTTTTGAACAGACAGCAGGTGTTTCAAAGTATTAAAAATATATAACATTTTAGCCGGTCTTACACTTTCCGTAGAATGCAAAATCTCCTAAGTACCTTCCTTTAAATTAATTAGTATTAAATTAAATATGCACCTTTGAAGTAATTACCGTTTCATATGCATAAAAAAACAATTACAGTTTGAGGCTAAATTTTATCTTGTGCTCATAGAACTTGTAAATATTTAAAAACTCTTTAGGCAGACACACTGAGAATATACAAACTTGCAACAAGACACACACTTTGAACATGTAAATGTACCGTTAAAAAGGACGTTTTGTTCACGTGAGCATTTTAATTACCTATCAACATGAAGGTAAAGTTAAAGTGATCCCGTTACAGGCCAGGTGTGGCCCAGAGGGAGGGTAGAGTTATAGCTCTACTCTTCCATGACCGCGGCACTAGAAGGGGGGTGAGTGGTCAGCAGCACGCCCCGGCCGCACTTTACTGCCGGGAAAGACCCGCTACCCATTTTACAGGAGGCTGGATGGGCCCCAGGGCCGGTCTGGACGGGCGGAAAATCTCGTCCCCACCGGGATTCGATCCCGGACCGTCCAGCCCTTAGTCAGTCTTTATACCGACTGAGCTACCGGGCCCGAACATATCAACATAAAGCAAAATAAATATCAAAATATCTCATATTTGGCTATTTAGGGACAGGATGACCGAGGAATAGTGGTTCGATTTTCTACATGTTCAAGACATTTGCTTATTTAATGCATCTGAAGTCGCTCTGATGCCCACCCAACATCCTGTTCAATGGGAATCATGGGAAATTTTCCCGGGATTAATCCGGACATGTGAGAAGCTAACCACTGGCGTTTTTAAGAATGTGTGGAGTAATATCTTCCTTCTCCAATATCCTTGCTAGGCGCGATGCTTGTTTAAGCATCTAGTGATTACTCCTACCGTGAGGCTGTATGCACGAATTGTAATCAAGTACAGATCTGTTTGTGTTAAGTTAGTGTACGTGTATTAGTGTTGTCACATTCTAAACTTCTTTTATTGCTTCATGTAATAAATAAGAAGCAATGCTACACCTTTATATATCTTCGTAATGTATAATGTTTTGTTGTTTAAAGATTAAAGTAACGTAAAATCACTGGAATCCACCAATTGCTTGTTGAAGGCTGCATGCATTTTATTCTGCTCCATAATTCCACTTAAGGATACTGTCTTATGAAAACACTTGGTAGGTAGGTAGATAGGAGATTTTTTTGCGCGGGGGAACGACATGCAGGCAAAACGTTTGGAGAACAAGAAAGTAGGGTGTGAGAAAAGGGTAACAAACAGTGACCCTGAAAATGGCTCTTTTCAAGTGAAAGTTGTAAGACGGCCGAAACTTAAGGTGCTTAGGAGGAAGAAATGTAATTAACTGTTTTCTGCTTCATAACAGGTTTGCTTCCTAAGTGTTGTCCTTTACCATCTTACCTTTTGCCGATTTCAGGGCTGCTGGTGCCTGCACTTTGCTGATGGCCAATGTTCTGGCCTTCCCTTCTCTCTATCCATAACATTGTGCAGTTTCCACTGCTTTGCTCTGGCCTGAAGGCGGAGACACCACTTTCTTCCCCGAAACGTCGTTTCCTGTCTCCAGAAGTACTCGGAATGCGGTCTTAGAAAACCATAATCATCACATCTCTTGCCGTGACACATTGCTGTCAGTTCGGATTAGAAGTCAGGACTGAAAATGGCTACGATCAAAAATTCAGAATTACTTTACGCTCTGTTGGGTGGCAGAAAATTGTGCTGTAAGACAGGGGCGATTATAATGGTGAAGGTCGACTTCAAAGTATGTTGATGCACAATAGGTTTAAGTTCTCTTTCCAACCTTCAAATATAAAGTTTACTAAGAACTTAAAACACTTTATTATCCAACAGATGCACGAATATATAATTCGTAGATAAAATTAGAATTATTATAAAATATTTAAAATTACTCCAACATGTTTCGGATCACAAGGGATCCTTCATCAGGGAACTTTATACAGTGGTTGGCTAAAATTACAGTGATAGTTCTATCTTAGCCAAGCACTGTATAAAGCTCCCTGATGATGGATCCTTTGTGGTCTGAAACACGTTGGAGCAATTTTAAATATTTTAAAATATTTTATAATAATTCTAATTGTATCTACGAATTATATATTTGTGCATCTGTTGGATAATAAAGTGTTTTAATCGTCATTCATGCACGGTACAAACATGAAGTATATTAAGGTATTTTTAATATTTCCGTGACTTAGCCAGCTTCATTTATGTATATAAACTGAGACACGATTTTAATGGATGCATAAATTTCCTATATTATTGAACTTACTAAGAAAAGTGTCAAGAAATTCGAGCGTAAATTGTGTACCAGTTGTAGCTGTCACTTGTAATGCTAAGCAGGCGGTCATAGTGATAGAATTCTCTTTGCGGTAGTAGAATACCAAAGCAAGCAGGCATGCACGATTTAGATGGATGCTGTTTACGATGCTGGTTGGAAGCCTATTGGATGAAGCTGCTGGTATTCTCCGCCATCGATTTGGACCTCAGTGAGTAGCTTGCTTTTGAAGGAATTCTGCACTGAGGTGATTTGCTTTAGAAATATTTCGAAACTTTGACTTTAGAAACATCTTCATGATTGTCATTTTCTTACTGTTGGTGAGATTATTATTGTTATTATTAATTGTACACAGAAAAATTTTGCCGCAATATTATTATTATTATTATTATTTTCATTATTATTATTATATCGATGTCTCTTGTCGCAGACCTTTTCTGCCTGGTACTTCTCTTGAACCAGCGGTGATCCCCGCCACTCAGGCTTCAAGCTTCAAATTGCAGTACTTTCCGTATTACGTGTGATGTTCCAAGTATAGCTGTCTTTTGTAGTGAGTCTATCGAGTGTTTTCCTGGTATAGTTTCCAAATTTTTCTTTAAGCTTCTCGTTACTATTCCAGTGGCTCCAATTATTACTGGTAC
>Ga0123352_10003343_pt1 | contig 23123 bp, 17 predicted proteins | sample TergutLab28metaG_FD_89700 | JGI IMG/M metagenome (GOLD analysis project Ga0123352, IMG submission 89700) | Labiotermes labralis P1 segment gut microbial communities from Petit-Saut dam, French Guiana - Lab288 P1 | ecosystem: Host-associated > Arthropoda: Insects > Digestive system > Gut ...
TAACAGTGCGTTAAAAAAAAAATTAATTTAATTTATAAGAATTTTTTGGCAAAATTTTTTTTAAATGGGAAATATTTCAAACAAAAAACTCTTTTTTTTTCTCCTAACCCCCCCCCCCCCCCGAAAATTCTGCCGTTTATGAGATAATGTCGAAAGTACGGTAAAGCCAGACAGGCCATAAATGACAAAACAATACGGCGCAAAAATATGCGATTTTCGTGCCGGATAACTCAGATGGGAACCCAGAATTTTTCGTTGGTGGGGGGGGGGGACGCTGACCCAAATGCATTTAGGTGCACACAAATATAACTATATGTTTCATGACGACTCACTCGCCTAATTTAAATTACAAGGTATAATCCGTTTGGTTTATTTAATTTCGTCGAAGATAAACTTTTTTTTTTTTAATTCTAATGTCATAGATATCAGCTGATTTCAGTGGCTGACTTTGGCTTAAGGAGTTTAGATTTGGGGACGCTGCAGCCCGGGAGCCATCGCCCCCTAACTAATGCAAGAATACAGAAACACGCCCATAATTTTTAAAAATTCAGTATTATTCATTCTGTGCATTGTGCTTGCAATCATTGACATACACTAACACATGCACATAAATTGTATAAAATTACAAATTATCCACATACACGAACTCTTCTACGTGTTCCAGCGATAAATCGCTATCCTCAGGGAGACGTCAATACAGAAAATATATAATATTAATACATGAAATTTACATACACAATGTTAAAAATGTACAAGAGCAGCTACAAATAATACGTATATTATGCCTAGCATGATTCCTATATGTATTGTTGGTTAAAATTCAATAATAGGCCATTGCCTACAGCGCACGTAATTACATGCATACAAACATCTAATACTGACTGGGACCAAGTCCTGTAAACGTGGTTAAAATTTAAATTTATCCCAATAAAAATATGTCAAAATGTCACAACATATATAGGTCCAAATCTCTATATTATGTACATATTCTGCGCCGTGGTAAAATAATATAAGGATTATTGTTGTGTAAACTAAAAGCCAGACAGGCGGCTCAAGGAGACCTTCACGTTTTCGTGTCATTACGTAACACACCCGGAGGGAAATGTGTGTTGCGTCATTGTAACATTGTTATTGTCGTCGGCATTATTGGACCCGACGGATGATGCTTGTTAGCCGTCAGAGCGCCACATCCTCGTACAATATTTCCACAACCCCAGCGAGCAAAGGATATCCTTGAGAACCCTGACACACCTGCCCCACACCAATTAAAGAAGGAAATTCCAATTTGGCGTCTCGATGAGAAACGGTAAACGTCACCACCTAAGTTCAAAGAATTCGCGTCTCGCCACGAACTCAACAGACGTACACAACGTAACGTCGTTTCCCGTCCGGAATGCAATACACGGGTTTCCCCAGACCCAGCACACGAGAAAGGTTCTTCCCAAATACATACGCGCGACTTGTTGTTTGCTCGACTACCGCTCGGTAAGAGAATGAGGTCAAGCAACCGAAGGGAAGGTGGAACCTTGGTAATTTGCAGCTCTTAACATTGTGTCAACTGCAGACGTCAATGGATGCCGAATGCGATGATGGGTAGCGAGCTCCAAAAATAAATTTAACAGAACAATGTAGTTCGACCGAGCCCTTGCGTGCTGCTGATTAGAATGGGTCTATTGTACCTGCATTTATCAAATGATACAATTATAGCTGGCATAGCAAAACCGAACTCTTAGGAGAAATTTGCCCCACTGCCACTTTGTCCACATCCTATATGGACTACCCTGCGGTTGGACCCAGCCTTAGCGGTAAGAAGTTGGGGTCTAACTGCCTGAGCTATTTTACAGCCCAAATACCTCGAATTCCAACATTATAGTACAATTATCACAAAGCCTAGTGAACCAGATATGGTATATGTAGAAAACATGGCGGGAACAGGGGCACATGCAACAAGGCTTAATGCACCAAGGGACGTGATTTTGTTGCAGGTCTGTGAGTCATCATGGGTTCCATTCCCACACTATCCATTCTGCATGGAGATGTACACCCTCTTAAGGGCAAGCCCCTGCTCTTGCACCGCCTTCTGGAGCAGATAGTTTGCCTGAAGAGTCAGCACAACGCTTTGACCTTCCAGGGCAGCACCCTCAGCTTTGGAACCCTGGATGCTACTGCAAGCAGAATCACGAGGGCATTGTTGTGTCATGTTAACAGTGTGGGTGCACAAGCCAATCAAGATGGTGATTTCTTAGTGGCGGTCTGCATGGAGCCAAGTGATCGGCTTGTGATTACATTGCTAGCTGTGTGGAAAATGGGGGCAGCCTACCTTCCACTTGACCCTACTTTTCCTCCTGCCAGGGTAAAACACATCCTGAGTGAGGCACAGCCAGTTGTTGTGATAGCCGAAAAGGGTAAGATCTGCTTCACCATCGCTCTCTACTCCTTCCTCCAGCTGAGTTGACAAGTGGTTTTCATTTATTTTCATATCATATTGTTTTTAGATGATGCAGAATTATTTGACACATTTAAAAACATCATCCTGTATGAGGAGCTATGCCAGCAGGCTGCCAACCTTTCATCAGAACCAGTGCCAGACAGTGAGACACTAACTGGTGGAAACACATCACTTGCCCTAGTGCTTTACACTTCTGGGAGTACTGGCATACCTAAAGGTAACTCCTTCTTTCTGAGCCTTTGTGACAGTCAATATCCATCAGGTTTAGGAATAAAACATGCAAAGGGGAATAGAATTGTGAGTGACACTCTGGAGTGAAATTACATAAACCTCACTAGTATACTGACTGTTAGGCTTTTGAAAATGATAGCAACAGGGACTTAAAAAGGAAGGAGCAGGTAAAAACTATTATTCAAATAAAAAATGCAACACCTATAGGACTAACAACTCTGTTCCTTCCTGTAATATCCAAGACATGCAAAAGGCACATTTTATCCATCAGTAAATAGGTAGAAAAAAAGATGGCCCACACCATGTTGTTACTACAGTTCACCTGGGAATCTGAAGGACAAGAATCCACAATAAAGTACACAGAATTACCAAGGGCATTTTCCACAAATTAATAAGCTTGCTTAAAGTGGCAACAGTGATAAGTGAAGTATGCCAAATTTCACCAAACGTCGCGGGAGGTTTACGGGCTAGATGAAAAAACCCATTTATGGCCTTATGTAAAGTGGGCATTATTATGGGGCTTAAATAAAGATTTCCTGAGAAATTTCACTGATGTCTCCATTAATTAATTTTAAAAATATCCATGTTTGGAAGTTGACACTAGATTGCAAATGGACAGGGAGACAGACACGTCTGCCATATAGCATTTCTTAGCAAGCACGGAATGCATAACAAAAATTTATTCTGTAATTTTCTAACTCACCCATGTCCAAGTTGTTACACCCTAGTTAAAAATGCAGTATGTAGACACAACACTTTCTGGAAGTGTATGACGTTTTACAACTGGTTCTGTTCACATCTTCAAATATTGGTTCATTCCTTGTGGTTGATTTTTGTATACTGTGTCCCAAGTGCCATGGGGAACTGTATAGCTTTGTCCTCCACAGGAGTGAGACTACCACACCAAGTCGTGCTCAACAGACTGTGCTGGCAGTGGCGTGCATTCCCATATGGATCACAGGAGCATGTTTGTGTGTTCAAGACTGCACTCACTTTTGTGGACTCGGTGGCAGAACTGTGGGGACCCCTGCTACAGGGGCGTAATATCCTTGTTGTGCCCCGTGATGTCACCAAGGATCCTGAGCTGCTCCTACATGTACTTGAAGAACAAAAGGTGGGGACCGATCTGCAGGAAGAAACCAGCTGTTGCTAGGAAATAAGCTCTTGTGTTTTCATATTGGTATCATGCTGCAGGTGCAACGACTGGTGCTTGTGCCATCACTGCTGCGCTCATTGCTGCTAGTGCTGGGATTTGATGCATGCAACAAGGGGCTCCTGAGCCATCTCAAGACATGGGTCTGTAGTGGGGAGCCTCTTACTGCCCAGCTTGCCCGTGACTTCTTTGCTCACTTCAACTCGGGTGAGCATGTGCTGTGCAATTTCTATGGCAGCACAGAGGTAATGGGTGACGTCACATACCATGTGGTGCGATCTGCTTCTGAGGTCAAGGACAGTGACAAGGTGCCCATAGGTCAGTGCCACCGCTAATATTTGTTTCATATACTTTATCTGTGAATTGAGCTCATGGATCCTGGCTTGTGTTTGTAGGTCGCTCTATTGACAACACTGCCATCTACCTGCTAGATGAGAATCACCACCTGGTGGTGTCAGGTGAAGTGGGTGAACTGTATGTGTCTGGCCTGAACATTGCCCAGGGATATGTGAGAGGTCGTGATCCTCACCGCTTCTTGCCAAACCCACTGACTGTGGACCCTGGTAAGTGGTACAACAGTAATGTGCTGCTGCATCTGAACACATACAAGTTAATAGGCACAAACATAAAAATAAAGAATTCTGAAATTTCATATTTAGAATCCCATCTAAACCTATTCAACAAACTGTAATTTTATACCAAACACAATGCATTTACATGAAAACTTCAAATATTTTACCCATTGTTCATTATTGTATTGCACAGTTCTGCTATGTGTGCTATATGTTGTGTTATCTTATTTGCAAATGAATGAGTAACAAGCACTAAACAAAATCTTATTAAATACTTTTATTATGTAAAACAGCATTTTTAAATATTCTGCTTGTTTCAATTGCAGACCACTCATGTCTTTATCGCACAGGAGACTTTGCCCGCCTTGTGAAAGGCACTCTAATATATGAAGGGCGGACCGACTCACAGGTGAAGGTCCGAGGGCATAGGGTTGACCTGTCAGAGGTTCAGAATGCTGTGGCAGCAGTGCCTGGCATTGACAAGAGTGTTGTGTTGTGCTACAGACCAGGAGAGATTGAGCAGGTAACAAACCACATCAGGTGCAATCCTAACAGTGATGTGGGACATACAGGCACTTAGTCATGTCCTTGTTGCAGGCACTGCTGGCTTATGTGACAAAACAGCCTGATGCCTGCCTGGAGTCACATCAAGTGGAGACAGTGCTTCAAAAGAGTCTCGCAAGCTACATGCAGCCACAGGTGACGTAAATGTTTATTTAATAACACTTTCTTGACTGAACAAACCACATGGCAACAGGATTACTTGGAATGACCACTAATCTTCCGGGTCCTTAGTCATGATACCAAGAGTTCCACATCACACATCCTGAATATACGGCTACAGTAAGCTGAGTCCACAAGCAGAAAATGGATATGCCCTTAAGATTACAGTCTTCTAGGATGTAACACTTTGCACTTTGGTATATTTAATATAGTAGTGCTATTAGGATTGGTAATCTGACATGTTCTTTTGACCCACTTGGCCAAAGATGGCCAGAGATAGGTGAAAGAATCCACCTTGCAGGTGGGAATGCCCACAGCACAGTAAAAAGAGCAACAAACAGTTACGGAGCTGGGAGGAAAAACATTCTGTAATGTTGCCACAGTGAAATAAGTGGCCTGAGGGAAGGTTCCAATTAGCACTGTTGAATATTCAGACCTCTTTCAGCAGGTGTTTGTGGTGGACAGCATTCCGTTGCTTGTGAATGGCAAAACAGACCGACAGGAACTGTTACGGAGGTATGAAGAACGAAACACTTGCAACAAAGGCAAGTAAATCATACATATAGCTTTTCATGTCTTTCTATCAATTTTTGTATTTATGTATATGACTATTTACTAATGACTTCATCACCTTATTGGTTATTTAATGAATATGTATCAACTTTAGAGCCTATTACACTCAAATGGCAGATTATTTTTGGCAATATAAGTTGTAATGGTCCATTTCTTGGTACTCTATTAGAATTGAAGGAACCCTGGAATAATGACACACAAGTTATTACGTACCACTTGAGTTCAGTTCATAATGAGATAAAAGTCACCACTTTAAAACCCAAGGTCAGAATATAACAAGTGCAACACATAACCTAACCACTTAAGCATAGCTCATTATGAAATACAAATCATGAAATAACCACTGCAACTAAGCTCATACAGTAATACTGAAATGTAGTAACTTAATTTACAATTATACTACATACAAATAAATCTGTATAATCCATGACCAGAATTCTCTTTCCAGTTGCAATACAGTAGAAGGAAACTTATGAACTCAATTTATAGCTCTCAGGCACTTTAATTTTTTACTTACTCCAGGTACTTTTTAAGAAATTAAAAAAAAAATAATAACTATGTTAATTATTTAAGCAAAGTAGAGTGTATGGGGTCCCAGCTAAATTAATGCACATAATCTAAACAATGTAAAATTTGAAACTAGTAGATATTTGAGGAATAAAAAACATACTATTGACAAATAAATTTAATGAACTTGAAACAGACAGTATGAATGAAAACATCAAAAACATGTACAGAGCTATAAATGAATTGCAAAAGTGTTACCAACTTTAACAGACTTCATAACGGATGAGAAGTTGATCTGTTTGTAGATTCCCACAAAATTTTGAATAAACAGAGAAATGACTTCTGTCAGTTACTGAATGTACATGGAGCTACAGATGTATGGCAGCTGAAGTACATACCAATGAGACACTAATGTCCAAGCCTAGTGACTCTGAGGTTGAGACTGCTATTAAAAAGTTCATAAGATAAAAATCACCATGTAGTTACCACATTTCAACAGAAATGATGTGAGTAAGAGGTAGAACACTACTCCCTTATAAATATAAGTATAGTAATTTTGTTTGGAATAAGAAAGAATTGCCTCAGCAGTGTAAGGTATCACTCACTTTACCTATTTGCAAGAAGGGTGATAAAGTTGACTGTAGTAATTATCAAAGCACATCATTCTTGCCAGCTAGATGCAAAATTTTATTCAACATAATTCTGTCACAGTTAACTCCACAGACAGAAAAAATGACTGATGATCACCAGTGTGGAATTCAATGTAAGACATCAACGAACATATACTCTGCATCAAATACTTCAAAATAAATATGAATACAATAAACCAGTAAATTAGCTATTTTTAAACATGAAGAAAGTCCATGAGTCAGGAGGAGGTTTTGTGTAATATTCTCATTGAGTTTTGTATTCCCAAGAAACTGATAATTTTTTTTTTAAAAAAAAGTCTTTAAATGAAACCTATAATAATGTTTAGATAGGCATACATTGTCTGATAAATTTCCTATTCAGAAAGGTCAGCAACAAGGAGCTGCTTTATCACCACTACTTTTAACTCTGCTTTATTTTATGCCATTACGAAGGCCCAAGAAAGCCAGAAGGAATTGAAACTGAATGGGACACATCAGTTTTGGTCTATGCTGATGATGCTAATTTACTGAGAAAAAATGTATATACTATACAAAAAAACACAGAAGCTCTACTAGCCACTAGTAAGGAAGTTGCACAGCAAATGCTGAGAAAACTAAGAATATCTTCTTTCTCTTGAACAGAGAACAGGACGAAATAATGACATTAAGGTAGAAAATATATCTCATCACAGATGGTCTAAAAATTCTGGGCCAGAAAATAATCTATCCTGTCAGATAGTTGGACCCTTGGTTTTATTTGCTAATTCCACAACAATGGACAGAGTTTGGTATGTACTAGCATTTATGTCCATGATGTACACAGCCACTTTGTGCCTTAAACATCTGGAGAACTGTAATTCCACGTTTATATGGCTATTTTTCAGTAGACATCTACAACTGAATGAACAGTTTAACAGTGGCAAAATTTCACATATTAAAGAAACCACAGCTCTTGGGTCATAAAAAGGTGCCACTGCGATGAGATATCCCCACAGATGTCGTGTAATCGGTCTCTTGCTCAGGCAGTCTTATACAGATGGCATACGGAACACAAACACACGTATAACAACACAAAATATTTTTACTTCTCACAACCAGAGTCAATGGGATTGTGTGTAACAATAAGAATATTTATCTGATGCCCCTCTAATTGTCGAAGGACAAGTATTTAACATCTTTCTTTATGTAAAAGGCCATAATAGTTACTTTCCTTTATTTGTTGTGTATTTACTCGTTTGTCAAGTAAGTGCACACACTATGGGATCCCACAGTGTGCACACTTGCTGAATGTACCAGTACTTTGTTTTGAGAAATTGGCCTGAGGATGGTTCAGTGAACCGAAACATGTTGCCAGGTTTTAATACTGATTACCAATATATGCTGTGTTATTGACTGAATAAACTGTTGGAAAACAAGATAGCTAAATCAAACTGATAATCCTACTGAAGGCACAGAACTTATTAAATGTATGTAGAAAGCAGACAGAATGACAAAGTGTAGTTGACAGGTAAGGACGGAACCTTGTATGTATTTTAGATTAACAAGATGAATAATGATAAAGTTGAATGTAACTGTACAATATAAATCAACAGGATGCACTATTTACTTTCAATTTATTTCAATAATGAGCCTCTACATGTTTCAAGCAGGCTTGCTGCTCATCATCAGGAGGTACTACTCTGTATATACAGCAATTGGTATATGTCATGCGTTTATGTTGACTGGCTTCTGGCAGGATAGGAATGGAGTTCCATTCCGATCTTGCCAGCAGCCAGTCAACATAAACACATAACATATACCAATTGCTGTATATACAGAATAGTACCTCCTGATGATGAGCAGCAAGCCTGCTCAAAACATGTAGAGGTTCATTATTGAAATAAATTGAAAGTAAATAATGTATCCTGTTGGTTCTTACTGTATGGATATATCATAATGCACAGTCAACAAAACATAAAAATTTAATGTAACTGTATAATTGCAGGTCTGAAAACTGATAGCCCTGAGCTAGACTACACAGGGATAGAAGCCAACCAGATGGAAGCAGCACATACTCTATTTGAGACAGTGGTATTAGTTCTAGGAGGCAGTATACGTTCCAAGGTGTGCCGAAGTGCAAACTTCTATGATCTGGGTGGCAACTCACTCAATTCCGTGTTCACAGTCACCAAGCTGAGAGAGCAGGGTTATGTCATAGGTCAGTCAGACAGTTCTAGGTACATAGCTGTAAACATGATAATAACAGTTGAGGTAGTTAATCTGCATTATTTGTCACCTGCAGGTATTACCAAGTTCACCTCTGCCAGAGACCTGCAAGACATAATTGACCAAATGTGTATTACAAGAGACAGTGACAATGCAGCTGCAATTTTGAAGCAACAGGACAAGAGATATGCAGCCCACATGCTGCAAAATGAATATAAGGATGCTGTAAACCAGTCAGTACATTTTATATAAAATAACTTACTGTCTTAGTTTATTAATAACCATAAAGTACAACCCTAGAACACATTTTAACATTTTTCACAATAGCACACCTTATCCTGATCCTTAGACCATTTTGAAGGGCACCTAATACAACAGTAAATATTGAGGCTTACATGCAGATTAGATCGGTGTTTATTCAGTATTTACCATCAGATTTGCCAATCAATTATTTAGATTATTCTTAAAACCTTGATCCAGAGTTATAATAATTACTGACTATACATATAACTCAAACTGATTACAGAACCAGAATTACACAGAAGTAAAATCTTTTCAAAATTATTTGTTCAAACATTCTATCCAATGCAGAATATTTATAACCACATAAATGCAACTTTAGGCAGAGAAATCATTTGCCTCACCCACACAAAATTCAAAAAATATTTTGCAAGTTATGATCAAAAAGTGTGCAGAAATTGGTAAGTGTTCATATAAAGTGTCTATTATTGTCAAAGGATTTTAAACAAAGTTGGAATTTTGTGACAAATTTTAGCAAACTTCCCAATACAAAATTTTAAGAATATCTGCTCTGCAGGTCTCAAATTGTTAGAGCATACAGGCAGACAGAGCTGACAAAGTACATAGTTGCATTTTGGCAACTTTTTATTTACAATATGCTAAAAACACTAAATATGTGTTCACAAACTTTTTATTATAAGGGCTTCACCTCATGCATTACAGTATTTTATATTGCAACTATGAGCAGACTGCCATGTATATTGGGCAAACCTCTGTGTCCTAAAGTACTGCATAATTAAGAAAGACAATGAAAAGTCTTAGAAATTTCACTTTCCTGTCATGTTACACTCCACTTTGGTGCAGGAAAAGAGGAACTAAGAACTTCTGACACCACTAAAACTAACAGTCCCAGTAATATTTACTTTACTCTTAAAGCTGGAACAACATTAGAGGAGAAGTATTTAAATGATTTTTGGATAATTACACTACATACATATGACAGAAACACTTGTGTGATTATTTTCTTTTATCAGTGGGCTAAAACATGGGTATATTATCAACCCCAAGCATTTTGTAATTTTTATCTGGAATATTACATCAGGAATACACAAGGAATGGAACTGAATGCCTTAAGTCAGGTACTTAATGTATGCTGCAAGTTAGCCACAGCATTGAGATGTGACTCAGTCCCTTGATACTATGGCTTCAAATGGGCCTACTGTACCAGCTTCAGATAACAAATGTGTAGGGAACATTGCTGAAATGATAACGGGCAAGGAAAACAGAAGTTCTTGGACGAAACTCCATCTCAGTACCACTTTGTCCACCACAAATACCTCATGGACCACCCAGAACTTGAACATGTGTCCTAGCAGAGAAGCCAGTGACTAACACAGTGACATATGGCATTACCAGGTCACAATATTAATTTGTTAGATACAAACACAACATTAAGAGCAATGCATAAATTGAAGATCCATGCATTTTTGTAGATATCTAGAATAATACAAGGCTAAGTCATACAGAATTATGGAACCTCAAATTACACAGTGTATAAATTATTTTACAAGCTATGAAAGAAGGAAACCTAAAAGAAAACGTAAGAAATCCAAATATGCAATGCACTCATAAGTACATTTTAAGTTGAAAGCAAAATTAATGAAGAGACAGAGGGTTCACAGTAAAATTAAGAGGAGAATAATTTTTTTTTATCACTTCACCGTGCATTCTGTAGATTATTTAATTACACACCAACACATGCACATATATATATATTATTTAAGAAGTTTAAAATTTACATTAAAACATTTAAAATGCTCCTACATTTTTTGATCACATGATCATCCTCAGGGAGCATACGTTGTTCCTTGCTAAAGTTATAATTTAAAACATTCAGTGAATTACTTCATTAAGTTAACTTTGGTGCTGTGGCAGCATGTCGTGTTTTTGTGTATGAGTCATACGTTCACTGAATGTTTTAAATTATAACTTTAGCAAGAAACAATGTATGCTCCCTGAGGATGATTGAGTGATTTAAACATGTAGGAGCATTTTAAATGTTTTAATGTAAATTTTGGACTTCTTAAATAATATATATATATGTGCATGTGTTGGTGTGTGATTAACCCTTAGCTGCCAAACGACAAATATATATGTCAAGCAGTGAGCCCTTTAAATAGCCGAACGGTTACTAAAGTGGCCGGGGGGGGGGATTTAATTCCGGCATCAAAGGGTTAAATAAAAGAGGAGAATAGATTTAGAAAATGCTTGTTAAGTTTATCAAAAAGTAATATTCTTGTAGATAAAATTTTTGAGTCACATCGTGAATATAATTTGAATGACATTCTTCTGGGATATGGTGCTATTTACGTAATTTGATAGATAGGTAATAACCTTCCGGAAGGACTTGCTGTCCCATTCTTCATGGTGGAACAAAAGTCTCAACCCTGAGGCTGAAGACAATATGAAGAAACTTCTTTTATATACTGAGGAAGGAAGAAGGATATTCTCTGAAAGAATAGCACCTATGCACAAATCTGCATAGCACAATATAAAAAATACCATAATGTTGATATTCTTATCTGAATCCACCGCAGATAAGAAAAGACACCACATAAAGAATAGGCCATACAGTATAGTTAGAGTATTCAAATGTAGGTCATGAGGAGAAAACAATACACATAAAAATTTGGTGGCAAAACTTGGAATGTGACCACTTAGAATACCAAAGGAGGAGATGAGTGGGTATGTTAAGATTTATCTTAGGATACAAAGTGGATCACACGCAGTTTGAACTGGAGTGCTGTGTTAAGATAATGTGCACTCACATCTCTTGAAGGATGATCACAGAGAGCTTCTATGAGAAGGCAGATTTAGAGCAATGGCTGAAGTCAGACATCCATCGTGCAGACTACAAGGACCTCACCGACAAACTCTGGGAGCCTCTTCTCCAAAAGAATCTTAGTTTCCTCGTCAAGGATGTGTATGGACAGCCAGCGGGGGTTGCTCTCAACTTTGACGCACATGACGAGCCCTCTGTAGAGATTGTCAGCAAACTGGCAGTTGTGTTTGACTTCCTGGAGTTCCTCGAGGGTCCAATCAGGTACTGTAGACTGAAAAAAGTGCATAGAACATTCTGTACTGCTAATAATGCCATACAAAATTAGTTCTTACACTGTGAATATGGTAGATTTTCTTTCCAATAAATAACATTGAAAATCTGTAATGGGTATTGTCAATGCATGAATTCTTATCAAATGCTGGGTTTGTGTCTTTAGTATATGACATGTGAGGTGTGGTCCTGCAGTCATTGTGTGAGAGTGATTCCAGTAACTCTGCTACCAGCTCCCTAACCTTAAGCAACAAATCTAAGTTTTCATCAATTTCACCAAAAAAATTACATTTACTCATTGCTCAGTTTTTTAAATCAATCATGAATACATCGACTCAAGCAAACCGCTTGTAAAAAAAAATTAATAGACACAACATAACTGTAATAGAGTGTGGTTAGGCAGGCAAATCAGAAAGGTTCAGCAGTAACTACTATATATTTACTTCGGTAATCAATAGTCAGGGGCACAAACTGAACATGCAATCTCATTATTTAATAGGTGCACCTCACACATTCATGAAACACACAGATTAAGCAGAGGAATTTATCAGAATGTTCCATCTGATATTTGATGCTCTGTAGTCTGGTAGATGGTTGTCAGATCTTCAAAGAAACATAGTGCCTTTGTCTTCAGGACAGAATATGACAGTAACAGGTAACAACCTACCAGAGTACACAGTGACACATGCCACAAGACTATGGTCTTAAGGCTTACTGTAGTGAAAACCTCAAATGTCATCAAGAAATTTATTAAACTTTCAAGTTTCAGCACTGTGGCAATTACATTTGAAATTCTCAGGGAAAAGCAGCTGCCTCAGGGAAAAGGCAAAGTTTTGCATAGCTTCATGATGGCAACCAATCCATCCCTCAACTACCAACAGAATGTGGAAGTCATGGATTTCATGGAGGATGAAGTGCTGAGGCTAGCACAGAGCAAAGGTTTTGCAGGAATTTTCACCACCAACACCAGCCCACTAACACAGGTTTGTGTGGTACATCCTGCAACCAACATTAGTTACAATACCAATTCACATTTCTACAATGTTTCCCCTCAATTCTCCAAAAAAATTTCTTTCACATCCATTATAAGTCTGAATATAAGGTGAGGTCTTGTTCAGAAACAGCCACACAGAAAAGCAGGAGCCACCTTATATGCAAGGTCTTATAGCAACTGACATTTTTGAATGTTACGTGTAAAGTGAAATGTTTGTGTTAAAAAGACATACTGAGTTATATTCTTATGGTACACAAGGTCAGTTTTACGCACTATTTTTAATTTTATACAGCACATAAGCTCACTTACTACATGCATTATTCTTATTTGCATATCCACTTCTCTGAAATTTTATTAATTTTATTACAAAATTTTCTAAGCGTTCTGAGTTTTTAAACCCCCTAAATACCTCAGTGGGAAAGAGGGAGTCACTGGAAATTTGAGCCGCTTTATATTCAAGCTTATACAGTGAACCATCCCTTCTTTGGCTTGGACTCTCAAGTCATCATATTGAAAATATTTCTTATTTGTCACACCTCAGTGAGCCCATCATAATGTTACTGATCAAGGCATCCACACAACACAATGAAGAGTAGATAATTAAAACTAAACCATATTCAGGCTACTGCAGTCATATGTCAGTGTCATCTTTTTTATCCGCAGCAACTTGGTGATGTGTATGATTACGAAGTGCTACTTGATTATCAAGTAAACCTGTACGTGGCTCCAGATGGATCCAAACCATTCCAACAAGCACCAGACAGCCAAACAGCCACCTGCTCATGGAGACCAGTATGTTCAGTTGCACCTAAATAGTTCATCGCAGTAAAGTACAAGTATGAAGTCTGCATAGCTGTGACAGTTACTGGTTATGTGATCTAGTCCTTCATCTACCAGGGTAGACGCTGACAAAATTAACAGAATGCCACCTGCATATCAGATATAAAATGCAGTGTCAAAACCTGCTGTAATATTTTTCTTTTGTACATACATCCATATTTGTACATAGATCTCTGTTTATTACCATGAAGTATTCAAGATAATCAATCAAAGGGGATGGTCAACCAGCCGTGTATACATAGGCTTTAAATTGAAATTTGATTGATTGAACTTGGTTCATAAGTCGTGTATCACCATGTATGATGCTTAGCTACAGGAGCAACTTATCTTCTGATAATAAAGATGACTTTCCATGTTGTGTGAAGAGACAGCTCACAATCCAAATTTTGTGTACTACCTATTCACTAAGTATGCAACCAATTTTCAATTTAATCCTTTGTATTGGTGTAAACATCCTCTGAGTCCTGCAATTCCTGTCTCTTACTTCAGACAGAACACCAGTATAACATCAGAGGTGTAATTTAACAGGGCTCCCGCACTCAGTTCTGTTAAAGGCATAACTGATACGCAATGCAAAACAGATTGATATGTGTGGCACCTTGGTAGTCACCACCCATAATACCTTGAGTGACAGCTCCATATATCTGATGCCTAAAACACACCTCACACAAGCGGGTCAAACTGGCAGACTGTTGCCACTTACATCTAGTAGCAATCTTTTATGATAATTTTTACTTTAAACTTTAAAGAAATGGCACTGTTTACTACCTACGGTTGAGAAAGCTTCTCAACACAATCAGAAAGCCAATGAGGAACTACAATAAATGCTATCATATTCAAGGTTAAAATGAACGCTGAAAGTTCAGTCTAACATTTAATATGTAACCATTAATTTTAGTCTCTCACTGTCTTCCTGGTTGTGTGAACTGGCATTTTGTCATTCATTAACCACTTACAAGATGACATACCCAAAGCATTACCAGCAAGACACAGTATGTAAATCCATGGTTCTATTCTGGAAATTATCCAGCAAAAGAAAACTTCCACAAGACATCAGGTTGCTGATTTTGGGCACTTTTTTCCCATTTTCCCACAATTTATGTATGGGAAGCACAACATGCAGTCAGTGGAGATAATCTTCAGTGAAATGCTTTTCCTCAAACCTCAGAAGTTTGCAGAGCAATCATGTTAGTATTTTTTGTTAACAGTTAGAAAGAATAAAAGTAGGGATGTCTCCACTAACATGATACACCAAGTTTCATAAGGTCAGTTTGTGTTTATGGTATTTGTACTTGTAAGCCAGAAGAGGCACTGAACAATTGAACACTTACCTGTACACCTGGGTCAAAATATGCTATACATGTTAGTGCAACTGAATACTACAGGAAACATTTGATAATTTTACTTGAAATACTCCAGACCCTTCTTGCACCATTATTTACATTTGAATTATTAGAAACTGGAAGGAATTTTCTTACTGAAAAACAGAAGAGTGTCCGGTACATTTAGGCCATGGAGAATAAATTTCAGTTGAGATCTGCACTCTTCTGGGCTTTTAGGCAGCATAGATTGGCAGTTTGTTCCCAATGTTTAAGGACAAGCTATCAGTCCCATTGTCAAGGACAAAGGACTGCTTCTTGACCTTTGAAGATGGGACCGATAGCTTGTCCCAGCATATCGGCAATAAACTACCAATCTAGGCTGTATAAAATCCCAGAACAGCAGAGACATCTTTTACACCACAGCAGAAGCTTGAAATCAAGCAACTTCAGTGTCTTGCACACCAGTACTATCCAATGCTGTACAAAATTAGTCAAGAAATTCCAATCCATGGTATCAAACACTGCATTCATTATCAGCATATGAAACCATATTTGATTTTATCAAATCATTATCCATATAATCCATTTATACAGCAGGGTCCCACAAATTTTTTAAAAGTCAAGGAGTCACTTAAAAATTTTTGGTGCCACCACAGATATTAGGCACTGCCATTCAAAATTTAGTTGCCTGGAATTTTTGCACCCCTATTATACACTATCACTGTTTTCCAGATACAACTTTAGTAACTTCAAATTAACAGCCAATTTAATGTAGCTGGGGAGAAGTATCTGAATGTATTTAATTCAGGTCAGATTGTGGTTTATTACTGTAAGGGAGCCAGGAAATTTTTTACACCAACTCTTATACATATAGTAAAACGTTCCCAGACTGAGTTCACCATGGAACACATGCTTACCTTTGTTATTGGTCACTGGTGTCCATTCTGAATTTATGCAATGGATCCAGTTTCTGCCACTGATGAAGTACTGCTGGAAATGACCTCCTGGAAACACAAGTAGGATGGTCAGCAACTGTTCCTAAATTTTAAGGGAATACTGAAAACCATAATCTTGTAGCTGTGACTTCAATCTCAAAAAGAAGAAGAAATCACAAGGAGTCAAATCAGGGGAGTGACATGGGTGGAAGACCACACCCATGTTGTTAGTAGCCAAAAATTTCTGCACTGATAAAGCAGTGTGTGCCAGCACACTGATAAGGTGAAACAACCAGTCCAGGTTCCACCATCATTCCATATGTTTTCAGTGGATTTGCTCCTTCAATCATTGCAAAATCTCCAAGTGGTATGTTGGTTAACCAGTTGGCCTGGAAGGATAAATTCATAATGAACAGGCCCATCACAGTCAAAACAGATGAATCAACATTTTCTTGAAGTTCGACTAGGCTTACCAGGCTTTCTTTGGATGTGGAGAGGATGGGCTATTCCACTAAGAGGTCTGCTGTTTGTTTTCTGGGTCATAAGAGGAAATCCTTGTTCAATTTCCCATTCTGATCCTCAAGAGGATACTGAGGTCACTTCCAGCTTCATCCTACTCCTGGCACACAGACACACTGCTGCTTCTGCTCATCAATGAGTAACTGAGGCACAAACTTCACAGTGATTCCCCACATGTTCAAGTCCTCTAGTCATCAACAATACCAGCATTCTGGCCACATTCACAAGATCTGTCATTGGACCCACGCTAAGCCATCTTAATCCAATTCACATCATCACATTCAATTTCTTTAACTATTCTTTTAATATTTTCCTCCCATCTTCGGCTATGTAGTTTCTCCCCTCTGGGTTTCCCAAATACCATTTTTATCTGTTCTATTCCATTAATTTTGGGTACTCCTCATTAAACTACAGTTTGTTCCACAAACTGCTGTGACATCCTAAACTCTCTTTAGCTCTGTTTTGTGCTTAACCACAATTTCTCAGGCATCATCACTGACATTTCACTGTATTTTGTTATGTATTCTGGGCTTTTCACAAATTGAAAACCTGTAAACAATTATAATCTGGTATTCTTTATTTTTATGTCACTCATTTTTCTGAACATAACTTCTTCATCCATAATACCATTCCCCCCCCAGCAGTCTAACCTTATTTTGCACTCAATAACAGTCAGCTTATGTGGGCTGATCATTTAATTCTGGGACTCATTTTTTTGCGAGTGAATGGGTAGACTTAACGGCTAGTTGGTCTTGTCTCCTTCGAAGTGGTGTCCTTGTGCTTGTATGCACTTATTCCAGTGTTCCTGCCACTGACAAAAGCATCTCTGGTAGTCACTTCTCATAATAGCCCTCAGTAGTCTCATCGCATTGGCGTGAATCTCTTCAACGTAATCAAACTGGTGATCTTTCATTGTTTTCTTCAGTTGTGAAAACAATAATAAGTCACACAGAGCAAGGTCTGGGAAGTAGCGAGGGTGTGAGAGCGACAGAATGTTGTGTTTCGCCAGAAATTCATTTGTGGCGACAGCCATGTGGGCAGGGGCATTGTCATGGTGCAGGATCCAATTGCTGGAGCGCCACTTCTCAGTGTGATGTCTGCGCACAGCGTCGCGGAGGCATTGCAGGAATGTTTTGTAGAATTCCTTATTTACTGCCTGTCCTCTAGGTATGTACTCATGATGAACCAGCCCATCAATGTTGAAGGACGCAATCAACATGGTCTTGACATTGGACTTCACATGCTGCGCTTTCTTTGGTTGAGGAGATGATGCCATGTTCCACTGGGAGGACATTTGCTTTGTTTCCGGGTCATACCCATTAACCCAGCATTTGTCACCAGTGATTATTGAGGACATGAAGTTGGGATAAATTTTGGGTTCACTCACAGAGGCAGTGCAAATTGACACGCGATTGTCCTTCTGCTCCGCTGTCAGGAGATGGGGCACAAATTTCGCTGTCACACATCTCATTTGCAAATCTTCAGTTAGAATTTTCTGGCATGTATTGAATGCTACTGTAACTTCCTCTGCAACCTCTCTGATAGATGTTGGTCAGTGCGAATGATTTCTAGTACATGTGCCATGGTCTCCTCGGTGTGGGAGGTGGAAGGCCTGCCTGGGCGGGGGTCGTCTTCAAAGGATTGGTGTCCACTTTTGAAATGGAAATACCACTCAAATATCTTCGACTGACTTAGGCAGGACTGTCCGAAAGCTGCTTGCAGCATTTTGTACATTTCAGCACCAGTTTTCCCCAGACGGAAACAGAATTCAATGCACACATGCTGCTGCACTTTCCCCTCCATCGTGAGATGCGACGCACACTGCAGGTAGACATTCACTGAAAGGCTTCCACAGAGCGAATGCGGGGAGATACTGTCCTCCGGTTTTGCACATACACCTGCACAGAGTTGACACATGTCCCACTCTGTTGCCACTTCACTACGTGCTATTGTTTCCCGGGAAAAAAAATCAATCCCGGAATTAAATGATCAGCCCACGTACATTCAGCCACTCTACGTGGGGGGTATCAAATCATACTCAAAACTCAACTAAAATCTGATCATTCCACTTATATGTCATTGTGTCAGGAAACCCTTTTAAGTGTTCTAGTATATGTCATGTTACTATTGATATATAAATATTGGGATGTGGGAACCTTTTAGAATTCTACCCACTATCAATAATTACATACAAATTCTCATTTCCTCCAGTCAGTTTCTTCCTGTCCAGCTTACAATGTAAATTTTCTAGTCTATACATAAAATATGTTCTAATTCTTAAAACAAGTGCCCTTTGTATTATCGTTATCTTTGATGGGGGTGCCCACATTTACAATATCAGACTTTGGAGGATTAAGAACATCTTGTCATTAACCAAATGCTCTTTCAGGACTTTACTAGTTCCCTTACATGCCTGTCCTCAAAAGACAGCCCAACCTCTTGTACTCCTGCTATATCCAAACTGCATATTTTCTCCACAACCAATAACTTTTCAGCACCTATCCTTTTCTTATATATAACAGGACAAGGACTACTCTTCAGTCATTATATACATTCACCCTTTTCACACTTAGCCAACCACAGTCAATGTGCAGTATGTTAAAAAAACCATAGTTACCTATAGTGATCATCAATGGCATGTAAATAAATGGCAGCTATTTCAATTCTTGTCACTTTCAGATAACAATGGGCATTTAGTTACAGCACAAAATGGTTACAATGCAGGCATGAATATAAAAAGTTGGCAGCATGGAAGCTACGTTTGGATCCGTATTACAGTGCTGACCTCACCAAAACATTACCCTGTAGAAAGCAACATCATGCAGTGGATATTACTGTTGTTATCATATTTGGTACCTTTAATTTCTAACAATCAAAATATTTATAAATTTGAACATTACTCTTGCATTTACAACAAACACTTTACATAACATTTTCTAACCAATATTTTCACTGCATTTCTATCATATTTACTTGCATAAATCAGTGGTTTGGGACTCATTTTATTCTCCCAGAAGGACATGAGCCAACCATGTTAAAGTTGAGAACATGGGAACAGGAAACAAGGAAAGCCCAAAGACTGTGTGTATTTCTCTAGAAGAAAGCAACAATTTTATTTTTGTCAAAATAAAAACAAGTATAACAAGAAAGATAAATAGTTTGAGATATTTGGAAGTACAAAACTAAATGGGCAATGCAAGCCCATCTGTTAATGGAAAGACTCAATATACAAACAAATACAGCATTATATACATGTACACACTGACTGGTCTGTTCCTGGGATGCACCACACTACCATCAGAGCACCACACAGCAAATCTGCTGTCTGATCAGTAACATACAATACCAACACCTTTGTTTCATGGTACCTAAGCAATTCATTGAGCAAAGTTACACAAACAAAGAATCAACTTATCCTGCAGACATTTCTATGGGAAAAGGCTCCTGGACTATTACAAAACAATCACAATGGATTTAGGGCCCAGTCTCTCACTTTTCTTGGGACCTGCCTCCACAGTGATGCAGCCACAGCACGAAGCTCACCACTCATCTGCATCTAATGCTAAAGTATACAGTTTGTGAAGATCTACTGCCATGGTGTTCGGTAACTTTAGTTTCACAGACTATGACCTCTTGAGGGTTTGTTCCACAGAATGTAGCAGTTATATGTTTTGTCCTATAATGTGCAAAATGTAGCATGTAGTTACCCTACAATTATGCTACCACTATTTGTGTACTGTTGGTACTTTTAACAACAAAATCGCAAAATCATGCCTGCAAGTCACACTAATCATGGAATAAATTGGGTTTTCTTCAAAACAGAAGTTATTCACATTACCAAAAATGAATGCAGCAGCAGGTGTGTAACAAACAAAAAATAAAAAAACGTAGATTTACTGAAACTCAAGCAACAAAACAAGGTTTTTGTAACCCTTCGTGTTCTACCACTACTCTCAGCAAATCCTACCCAGCCCTCACTTATCAACACAGAATTACTTCTATAAATATTGTTCCATGCACTTTGTAAGATCTCCTGTTCTGCCTCTAGCAGAAAGTCAAAACAGTATCGAAACTACGTTTTGTTTTGAGCATCTCTGAGTTTGCTCATAAAATGTTTTATGTTTAAACACCAAGGCCTGCTATCACAATATCTCCACGACTTTGAAATCATTTACAGGGCAATTTGCCAACATATGTCCAGTTACACCTACTGCTTTCCAAATTACTACACACTCTTAAATGTGCACTTCAGCAGCTGCAAGCTGATGACAGACAGTATTTCCCCAGTTATTCGAATTTTAAATACCACTTCTACATACTATTATACCAACATCTCACAATACAGCAAATCCATTTCATACCTACCAGCACCAACACATTACAGTGCTTAGGATTTTAACAGAGCTGAATAAACTTTGAACAATGACATTCCTATTACTGTGCCAAAATAATACCAGAAAGTAGAAAAAATCTTACTGTCTCTTCAATTGACGAAACTGATCAGACAACAAATGCAACATCTGAGATGGGATAGAGTGCTCTCTGTGGTACATAGGTACCAACGTTTCAGACCAACCAGCTGCCTCCATATTCAGTGAAGATGACAGGATGCAGCCAGCTGCTCTAAATACTAGTACCTACTGCCTTGTCTTTCATGTTGGTACTACACCACACCATACCACTTCCTAGATGACTGTAATCTCAACAAACTGAATGCAGCACTAAAAATCTGAGGAAGAAAAATTCTTAGAATTTGCTGTTGGGATCACAGGATTGTTGAGAGAAATGTTTTTATGTTGTGTGTCTCATTACACAAATTTGAAAAATACTGTAAGTATATGAATACCACATGCACATTCTTTTCCAGAACACTGACTTTAAAAATTGAGGTGCATGCAGTACTTGTCATTATATGGGATGCATCAGAATTGACAAAGTGGTACTTAATTACTGTTTAGTCATATAATAGATCCAATGTTTATACGCTAGTCTCTCATCACACAACCACGAACATGTTATTATAAGTCACCAGGTCACTAATGCTGCACATTGATCTCTCACCATTCTAAGACGGGTGATTTGCTCATCCAGGCCAAATGTTATCACAACCTTGGTCCCAGGATGGGGCTTCAACTTGCACTCAAGCAAATAGAAATGAATTAATTAAAGATCTGGTCTGTAGTGTAAATTCATGTCATCACGCATTCCGCTATACCACACGCTGAAGCAAGCAGCATGGGACTGTTCACAATGAACTTCGCAAAGATGAACACTGCAATATTACAAAAGAAGGCAATCAACATGACATGTATGAGCTCCAAACAAGACGAAAACAGACAATTATATTACCTCAAAATAAGCTGCCTGAATCACACAATGTCCATAGTTTGCATCAGTATACAAGCAATCGTTATGATATTGACACCAACCCAAATACTGTACCACTGATGTTTACTGGACCGTGCATCATTGTGATAACTGAAGAATAAAAAACCAACTAGATGACACTTATTATTTTATTGTACTTCTTATAGGTTCAACATGTTTTGGGCACAGTGATGTCCAAAACATGCTGAGCCTATAATTAGTACAATAAAATAATAAGTGGCATCTAGTTGATTTTTTTATTCTTCAATTACTGTACCACTGTTTGTTCACCACAATCTGTGGTTAAACCACCACAAATTATCAAGGGTGGCACTAAATCAAAATACTGTAACTTTTTAAACTTGAACAAATTTAAAATGATAGAACGATGACAAAGTAAGAACATATCAGAAAAAAAAAACATTTAATACAGAAATAATGGCCAATACTTGCAAATCATCATTCCACTGGTGTGAAATATTTCTCAATTTTTGTTGGAACTTTTTTCAGTGCTCTTCCAATATGTGATCTATCTATGAGTATGTGATCTACCGTGTTACAGATTGCGAAGGTAGCAGGAAGTATTGTGTAGAACCAGAAAGGAATTGCACACAATAAACTCTGAACACGACACTTGCATTATTCATGTATTTAATGTAACTGTACATGGAAACATAAGATTCTGTATTAAAATGAAAACAGCGAAAAGTATGATGGGAACCTAACACATTCAACAATACACATTTCTGACA
>Ga0123352_10003345_pt1 | contig 23120 bp, 15 predicted proteins | sample TergutLab28metaG_FD_89700 | JGI IMG/M metagenome (GOLD analysis project Ga0123352, IMG submission 89700) | Labiotermes labralis P1 segment gut microbial communities from Petit-Saut dam, French Guiana - Lab288 P1 | ecosystem: Host-associated > Arthropoda: Insects > Digestive system > Gut ...
ATTTTTATGCAAGACGGAGCTCCTCCCCATTTCAGTTGCTTTGTGACTGACGTTTTAAATGAGAGATTCCCTGATGCCCGGATTGGAAGGGGTGGACCAATACCCTGGCCACCTCGAAGCCCAGATCTCTCTCCACTTGATTTTTTCCTTTGGGGGTACATTAAGAACATTGTGTATACTGAGAAGATAAGGAATATCCAGCACCTGCAAGACAGGATCACATCAGCCATTGAAACTGTAACACGAGACATGATTCAGAAAAGGTGGCAGGAGATAGAATTTCATTTGGACGTCTCCAGAACTACAAACGTTGCACATATTGAAATGTACTAAAGTAAGTCTAAAACTTTAAACTTTTCTGAACATTTTAAGACGCAAAACGTGTAAATCCGTCTAGTATTTTTTAGATTATAGCGGTTTCAAATCCCGTCCATCTTTTTCGATGACCCCGTGTTTAACTATGCTATGGATTCTTCATTGATGCAGTGGTTTTTTGTGACGATGTAACTTAAGGTTATGGAAGGTATCGGAAGTTGGTTAACCTTCTGTGACACCACGTTTCGGCCGTTGGTAATTGATGTATATACTCGTTATTTAATAGAGGGTGACGGTATTAAGACGTTGTTTATGAATTCGTTTTTATTTCCCCGTTTTCTTCACTCTCCAGTATCCCATTAAAGTATTTTGCACACATATATATTGTTTACAGTCGGGCTTGACTCCTACCCCAATGAGACAGAAATATTTCGTCCAAGAAGCTTGATTCGTAGTTAAACTATACGAAAAAGAGCGAATAAAAATTACAGACAGCTTTTTATCATGAAATTATTTTGTTTCCTTGTTTTTTATTTTACCCAACAAATGCACAATTAAATCTTTGAACGCCGAATTAAATCCCATATACCATTTGCTGTCATTATTAGGAGCTGACCCTATTCTCCACGTTAACGGGATAAGGGTTAATATCTTAAAAGAATATATCACACAGTATTTCTTCGTGTAATCTATACTGCTACATGTTTCGACATTTTCATGTCATCATCAGGGAGTTTACATCTGCGCCTCGCCAGGTTCCGTAAGTTTTTAAATTACAGCTGTTGAAAAATACAATTTCATAAAATTAAGATATTTGACAGCAAGTTAAATAAGTTCTTGGATTGTAGCTTTTGAAATTAGAATTTAATAAAATTATTAAAATGTTAAAATATTTTTGTGGTTTTACAATAACATAAAATCTTTTTCGGTGTTATAATCTTTCGAGCATGAAACATCTTGATTTTACGAAATTTATGATGGTTCTCGTTTAATGGACGCAAGTAATTTCACAGTGGCGGCTCATTTCACATTCACAGGCCGAAAAAAAAAAGTTCTGATTAAGGGGGGGGGGTCGTGTTAGTTCCAGGTTCCATCTAAAGCTTCTGTTACTGTACAAACTGAGTTTAAATTAATCGTCATGCTTTACCGCTCCTGACGACAAGGCGTATAATTCCAGTCGTGATCTACAGCAGTTTAATTAATGTGTGTAGACATCACGTCATTCGAAGGAAGGTGGTGCAGCAAAGCTCAGCCGATCGGAAAATAAGGAAGCGCCACATGAGCACAATTCCCTCCCCTCGCTATTCACAGGCGTGTCGAGACAAGAATAGCAAAATTCTGAGTTGATCGAGTGCCTTCAACAGAAAGTTACACAGAGGAGCAATGACGTATACTTACTTAGCTTTTCTCAGTGTACATAAACCCGATATTACCATCTGGTTCAATGCGAACTAAATGGAGCACAGCCTTTACTAAGCGGCTAAAATTTCCTCAATTAATGAAGAAACCCCTCCCTCTCATTTTATGTAACTCGAAGATTCATTAACGCACACACACACACACACAACAGACCGCAACCAGTCTTTATCCTGAGCCAGGGCAATCCAATCCAAGGCCTCCCATTTTATTTCATAAAGATCCGTTTAAATTTTTACGTTTTGCTGACCGTGCATCTCAGTATATTTATCTCAGTATTTAACCAACTTGATGCACAAAATTTGTTTCACAATAAGTGTTTTTTTTTCATGCCTCTACATGTTTCGAGCACACGTGCTCGAAACATGTAGAGGCATGAAATAAAACTTACTGTGAAACAAATTTGTGTATCAAGTTGATTAAATACTGAGATAAATATCCGTTTTAATGTTATACTCCTATCTACGTCTAGCTCTTCCAAGTGATCTCTTGCTTACAAGTTTCCTCAGCAAAATCCTGTATACACCTCTCCCCCTCCCCACACGTGCTCGTACATTCTGATTTGATCACCCGAACCATATTTTCTCCTCATTGTGCAGTCGCCTCCAATCCTCTGTTACCTCGTTACTTCGTCCCTCTTAGGCCCAAATATCTTCCTCGGCGCTCTATATTCTCCTCAATGTGAAAGATCGAGTTTCATATCCATATAAAAACAGACCAAATATAAATTCAGTATATTTGTATCTTTATATTTTTGAGCGTCAATCTGGAAGACAAAAGATTCTGGACCGAAAGATAGCAGGCCTTGACATTTTGATCATTATGTGTTATAAATTGACTGTGTGGGAATCAGCAGTCTAGGTACATAAGTGAAATGCAAACAGAATTAGAAGTTGTAGCCTTTAAAGTTTCGTATTACTTTCGCGCTTTAGAGAAGTTGCTAAAAGTAAGGGTAAAGGAAAACATAAAACAGAAGCGGGCAGAATACGAAATACCAGAGCGAAATAGAATAACATTGAACAAAATTGAATTAAAGAGAAGAGAATAAGGAATGAACGCAAGATGGACAAAGATAGTGACACGTCAGTGCCATACAACCCGGTACTACATGTTTCGGTTCATCAGAACCATCATCAGCCACCTCCATTACAAAGTTCAAAAACCACAAATCCATATGCAATATGCAATTTCTTCGTTGGTGAGATCTAATATACCTGTGTAATTATTTACTAATAATAACAGACATATGTCACGTTTGTAGCAATAAACATGACATTTATTACTTTAAGCATTACATTTGAAATATGTTTATTATTTTAATGAATAATTATACATTAGTGAGATCTTACTAAAAGAGAAACTGTCTGTTGCGTATGGACGTTTTTAAAACTCTTATAATGAAATTGTTTTTTTGACGTTTCTGATTAACCGAAACATGCAGCAGGGTGTTCTATGTTATCAGAATGATGTATGACGTTATATTTCCTTTGTATTTTAACTATAGTACACACAACAGGATGAATCTGTATAAATATACTGATTAAGGCACAAATGTGCGCAGATTCCCACGCGCAAACACAGATATGTACTCACTCCCACGCAGCGGACATATGTCGCGGAGAAGGCACATATCTGCGCATAATCTTGACACATGTGCGCACACTGTCACGCAGCAGACTTACTTGCGCAAAATGTCACGCAGAAGGCACATATTTGCTCATATTCTCGACAGATGTGCGCACACTGTCACGTAGCAGACATACTTGTGCAAAATGTCGCGCAGAAGGCACATATTTGCGCATACTCTCGACAGATGTGCGCACACTGTCACGCAGCAGACATACTTGCGCAAAATGTCGCGCAGAAGGCATATTTGTGCACACTTTCAATAGATATGGGCACACTCTCACACACAAAAAAAGATATGCACACACTGTCACGCTGTGGGTATAGACATATGTACACTGTTACACAGCAGACATATATATGGGCGCAATCTCACGCAGCAGACAAACATGCGAACACTGTCACGCAGTAGGCACAGATGTACCTACATTCACGTGCACCAAAGTTATCTTTTGGGTTTGTTTCAGCCGGAGCTGTACAAGAAGGAGATGCTGGCAAGGCAGACCAGCTCTGATAGCTCTGGAACTGGGGAGATGGAATATTGTGGCAAGCTGCATTTTGCTCTCCGTTACGACTCAGAGATCGAGGGACTTGTCGTCAAGGTAACCAATCATTTTAAAAAAGGAATCTCTAAATTCAAGAATCGAAAGACTTTCTTCACTAGGATACTACTAGTGGGCACGTTTCGAAGAAGCAGGAGTGCAAGAATGTTGGTGCTGTATAAAGCAGGAGTTCCTGAATTAGAGGCCTGCCCATGTGCCTCATGAGGTCCAATTCCATACTAAGTATGGTCCAGTATAAAAAAAAAGTTGCCAACCACATTAAATATTTAAGTGTGAAGTAAGGAATGTAATACATCCAAGGATTTAATTAAGAATACTTCTTAATACCTAATACGTAAATCTCTTTGCATTAGAAAGTAAGTTAGCATCAATTTTAATGAATTCGCGAGAAACTTCAGTAAATTGGCGTCTTTAGAACTCGATAGCCGAAAAACTGAGGAATATAAATTTGGCCCGAGGTTAAAATAATGAAAATAACGTCTTTAAGTAAATCCCTTTAATTTTAAATCACAAAATTCCATCAGGTGAAACGCCAACATGTCTCTTTTTCAACATCCCGAGTCAAAAGTTTCCATCTTTAAAAACGCAAAAAAAAGGACTTGCAGATGATTCTTCATCAGTTGTCATGCAATAGATCTTTAGTTTTACCACAGGCATATCACTTACGAAACAGTAAATCCTACATAGTTTAAGACAATGCGAGCCAGGGCTCAGCAAATTTTAAGGCAATAAGACAACACAAATACCTTATTCGAAGCTGGCTACGTATTTCCGATCACTGAATTTCATACGCTGAAATCCATACCGGACCTAAGCCATGTGGCATAAACAAATATCGTAGTATTAAATCTAACTTTAGGTAGTTACACCAACCAAGCAGTCTAACGGGGTAATGTTTCCGGCTTGGTTTTGGAAGACTCTTTTTCGAATATCAGCTGGATAACTGATTAGTCCGACTGAGTCTTTCATGAGTATCCCTAGCCCCTACAGGGAAATGTCGTAATAGTGCCCCTAATGAGGCTTCCAGTAGTTCCTTCGACAACCTTTATAATTCATCATTCACCAAAAATCCTATTCTGCGCTATAAATTCTGACCTATTGATGTCGTCTTTAAATTAACTATAAACGAAGCAGAAATAATTGGGCTCATCTTAATTAAGGCGTAGATCTTCTGCAGTTTCTGAACAGAAGAGAAAGTCCTCAGCCTTTAAATAAGGGTAAAGCAATCCCTGTACAGGGCCTGAGGGTTTCAGGAGATTGAGGCTTCCAGATTTCAAGAAAATCGGCACGTGAATGTGGTACGGCTGTCAGCCCTAAGCAATGGCTACCTTTACCCTGAGGAAACATTCCTGATACTCATTTATGTCAGAGGTTGAGTCGGCTCCATGCCCATAGTGCAGCCGGAAGGTATTCGTCAATGAATTATTCTGATCAGACCATCGAGAATCGAACACTCGACCTCCCGGCTTGTAGTATTACAATGCCTGAACCAACTGCGCTACCTCGTGCCCTGCGCCCTAAATATATAAGTAAATAATTAAATGATATAGGACACGTGTTAATGTTCCTCTGTTCCGTATCCTACCGAAAAAACGAACAGATTACATACAATACGCACAGTCACAGAGTGAAGGTCTTTCAGAACAGCTTGTTGAATAGCCTACTTCGATATACGAGGGAGGAAGTAACTGAAGCATGGAAAAATTTGCATGAAGAGAAAACTTCTTAGTTTTAATCCAAATCAAATATTATTACAATTACACAAAGAACGATACGATGGGCGAAGCGCGTGACGACGACGTAATATTTTTTAAAACAGATGCTACCTTCCATGTTCACTACATTATTCATTGACAACACAAACGAACGCATTGGATACACATTGATACACTGACTTACATTTCACATACAACCGGTACCGGCTGTTTCCTGTGGGTAAAGAGGCCGGGGCGTGGCGTTGACTACCCATCCCATCTAGCGCTGAGGTTAAAGAAAGAGTATAGCTAAACATCTATTCCCCGTCTGGGTCTTCGTGACCTGTTCTAGACTGAACTTTTATATTGCGACTATTAGCTTCAACGCAATATACTCTCTGAGGATGGTGCATCCCTACCGAAAGATGTCGGAGTAGTGCCTCTACTGTTTACGGGGTATTTAATATTGTGCATTTGGTTTGTGTAACAAAAGAATAATTTGTCTTCATATTTTTGTGCAAGCTCCTTGAAAATGGCGTAAACGATGCCGAAAATGTAGCAGCGATTATAAGACTGTATTTTTATGTGTGAAAGTTGCATTCATTGATGTTATGAATGAATAAGGATGTCAGATTTTTTAAATTCTTGCGCCGTATATACCAGAGCAATGAATACAGATTGTGTGGAATAAGCAAATTACTTTACAATTTTGTCGATTGCATCGGTCATAATTTATTAACGATCTCACCACATGAAAGGGTTACGCGGTGGCGCAGTTGGTTCAGGCACTGCGCTACAAGCCGGAAAGTCGCGGCTTCAATTCCCGATGGTGTCATTAAAATTTTTCATTGACATAATCCTTCCGGCCGCACTATGACCCTGGGGTTGACTCAGCCTCTAACAGAAATGAGTAGCAGGAATATTTCCTGCGGGTAAAGGCGACCGGTGCGTAGGGCTGACAACCTTGCCACTTTCATGTGCCGATTGTCTTGAAATCTGGGAGTCTCAGCCTCCTGGAACCCTCAGGGCCTCTCCAAAGCTGTAATGGGATAGCCTTTTTTTCACCACATGAAAGACGCTTTATGCCATGTTCAGCTGTTACATTAATAAAAGGTAAATCAGTCCCATTACAGGCCCGAGGTGTCCAGAGGGTTCCAGGAAGTTAAGGTTTCCAGATTACGTGACAATGGCCCAGGACGGTGGTAAAGTTGTCAGCCTTGCGCACCGGCCGCTTTTACCCCAGGAAATATTCCTGGTACTCATTTTTGTTAGAGGGTGAGTCGACCCCAGAGAAACTCAAATGACACCATCTGGAATCGAACCAGCGACCTTCCGATTTGTAGCACAGAACCTAAACCACTGTGGCTGTTACAGTAATTGTGTTAATTTTTATTTACAAATAAACTAAACTGTAAATTATTATCCTGTAGGTGCTGCAAGCAAGGGACCTTCCTGTGAAGGATGTGAGTGGCAGCAGTGATCCCTACGTCAAGGTTTACTTACTGCCAGACAGGAAGAAGAAGTTCCAGACCAAAGTCCATCGCAAGAACCTCAATCCAGTGTTTAACGAAACTTTTATATTTAGGTAAGAACAAAAGGGTGTTTTGTTCAGATCGGTCTGGTTTAATTTGAAGTTTAATTTCTTTTTGGCGCTTCGGCTTAACGCGGGCCAGGACCTCCTCATTCATGAGGTTTCTATATCACACACAAAGACGCATCACAGTCGGTAGGACTCCTCTGGATGAGCGATCAGCTCGTCGCAGGGATCTCTACCTGACAATACACAACATTCACATGAGACATACATCCATGTCCCCCGCAGGATTCGAACCCATAATCTCAGCAGGCGAACGGCTGCAGACCTACGCCTTAGACTGCGCGGCCAATGGCACCGGCTTTGAAGCTCAGATAGATAGAAAATGCAAAGAAATAGAATGTGAGGGCATGGACTGGATTACTCTGGCTCAGAAAAGGAACAAGTGAAGGGTTCAGAAGAACAGGTTAATAAAACTCCGTTCTTCATAAAATGCAGGGTATTTATTGTCTGACTGAGAGACACGAGAACTTGTGCGATTTTACAGGTCAACGAAATATCGATGGAAATTAAAGGTTTTGGGAAACGATGCCATGTTGATTGTTAACTACCAGTAAATAATTCCTCTTGAATAAAGTGTCAAGACTAATCTTCAACATCAAACCAGTTTTCATTAATATCTGGTTTCATTAATATCGCCAATATTACCCCTAAACCGTAGGTGCCCTCACAACTACTGCAACAGTAATCATGATTATTGACCTGTAATGGGCCTGTATATATGTTTGTACCTCCGTATGATTTCAGCGTGGGATACGAAGACCTGAAGCAACGTTATCTGCAGTTCTCTGTGTACGACTTCGATCGGTTCTCACGACACGATCTGATTGGCCATGTCGTCCTGAAAGGCCTTTTGGACAGCACAGATCTGCATCAGGAGTTGGAATACACCATGAACGTACTGTGCGCCCCGCAGGTCAGGCACAATTTACGTTTACTCCTTAAGTATGATATTATTAATTACTACTTATTCATTAAGACCTGCCTTAGAAGAGTGTCTAATTGTGGATTATTTCTTGTTTGAAATTACATGTTCAAGTGTTCTAGGGACAGACGCCAATACACAGTTCTTATAATAAAAACCAAAGAGCTGCACTATTTCTCAAATTTATTTCGATATAGAACTCTACATGTTTCGGACAGGTTTACTGTCCATCACCAAGATTTTAGTACTGTATACACAGCAATAGGTATTTGTCATGCAGGTTATGCCGACTGTCTGCTAGCAAGATCAGGATGGAATTCCGTACATGTTTCGGACAGGTTTACTGCCCATCCCCAGGAGTCTAGTATTGCAAACACAGCAATAGGTATTTGTCATATAGGTTATGCTGACAGACGGCTAGCGAGATCAGGGTGGAAATCCATGTCAAAATATTGTGTTCACAAAACATTGCCTGTCTTCATACTTTTGTAAAGGCAAAACATGCTTACGTTTCATTTTATTGAGGATCGGCCACGTTTTTTCTGTCTCCTGTCAAACTGTGTTTCGGTGGGTTACGACAAATTTCTGTTTCATGGGCGACCTATTTGTTCAATAATTTTATTTGGTGACGATGTCTTTACTTAATTCAAAGTGGGATGCAAAATTTAAAAAAAAAAAGTAACTTCTTAATGGATACCGTTTATGGCTGACTATGTGTATGTTCTTAACGAATACGGATCACTGTTAATATGTAGAAACTGGACAAAAAAAATGGCAGCCATTAATGTAGGTGAAATGTCAAACTTTCGTTATTGCATTCTAAGTCCAAGCACGAAAAGTTACATAACATGCGTATTCAGTGAATTCGTATTTTCAAAATGCAGTTCAAGGGCTCTAATACGTAATAGCAGAACAGCAGAAGTGTTACGTGTGCACACTACAGTTACGTTTGCCAGTTATCAAATATTAACTTTGAGCACTTTACCCCCACGTCACTGGTAATTACCCATCATCCGATCTGATGGGCCAATACTACGCCAAAACCGAACATGAACTGCAATAAAGGGTCTACTGGTTCACTACGCCGTTTTATCTATCTACTTGGACAGAATGTGGGCCCGGTAGCTCAGTCGGTATAGCGAATGACTACGGGCTGGACAGTCCGGGATCGAATCCCGATGGGGACGAGATTTTCCGCCTGTCTAGACCAGCCCTGGAGCCCACACAGCCTCCTGTAAAATGGGTATCGGGTCTTTCCCGGGGGTAAAGTGCGGCCGGGGCGTGTAATTGACCACTCACCCCCTTCTTGTGCCGCGGTCATGTAAGAGTAGAGATAAAACTCTACCCACCCTCTGGGCTACATCGGGCCTGTAACGGGATCACTTTATATTTACTTGGACAGAATAACAACTACATTAGCAAAGTTATGAGACTCCTTGATCCAAAACTATCCTAATGCAAGTACAAACTAGCAGTGCTGCAGGTTTCTGTCACAGTGCTGGCAGCTGTAGGAGTATCCGCTAATCAACATGCCATCCATGCTTTAGACTCATCTATCATCAGAAGCGCGTACAATAGGCCCATTTAAAGCTGCAGTGCCAGGACACTGTCTCATCACGCTTGTATTTCTCACTAACCAACCAACCAACCAAACCAACTAAACAACCGTGTCCATACGTGAAATGATTAAGGCGAGGACATGCTTACAGACTTACAAAAGAAAAGAAACACAAGAATATTAGCGTATTGTGAGATGTGACGCCGTTTAGTCTGGTATAAATTTACCGAGGTTTTGGCGGTATGTATTGCCTCCTTCTTCATGGTAGAGGAGTAATATATGACCGATATAGTTCCGAAGTAGCAAGTCTTGTTTGTTCTAGGCTGTAAAAATGACACCAGATAACATAACAATACAACAAATTATGAAATTTCGAAATGTTACATATTTACTGTTCTTGCACTTACTGTGTTCAGTCGGCTCACACATAACACTAATATCCCTGTTCTCTGTCACTTATTAGAACTCTCCGTGTGCTAGAAGTGTTTGGGTCGCTAATCTTGTGGGTAAAAATGTCGACATGTTTACGAAACCGATTATTTCCTTAAAAAAGATTTTGTGCTAATTGGTGGCATTCTATAATCAAGTTATCACTGTTTTCCGGGAATAGGGTTTTTTGGTCCGCTAATTCATTTACATTGCTGTTTTCTTACCATCGGTATATATTTTTTTTGTTTGTTTGTTTAGTGTTCGATATCGTGTATTTATACTGTCTTGGTGTTGGCTGTGTAACCGGCACTGGTGCTGGCCAGCTTGTTCGTCAATAGGTACCTACTGAATTATTGTGGGGAAATATCAGATAGGGAGAGCACAATTATAGGAATTTTGTGGAGGATAGTAAAGAAATATAAAATATGATACATACATGAAACCAAGCTTCCTACTGATATGTGACAGATGTTTGAAAAAATGTTCCAACGAAATGATCGATTTTGTGACTCATCTGACCTCTAGAAAAGACCACTGGACCACTACCCTGCTACTACTTCTACCAACCATACTATTACTACTACTACTACTACTACTAATAATAATAATAATAATAATAACAGTATTAATACTCCTGCTGCTACTACTACTACTACTACTACTACTCCTACTACTACTACTACTACTATTCCTGTTATTACTACTACTAATATTACTACTACTACTAATATTACTACTCCTACCCCTACTACTACTACTACTACTACTACTGCTACAACTGCTGCTACTACCACTACTACTACTGTTGCTGCTGCTGCTATTGCTGCAAAGCCTGCCCCTTGGAACAGCAATACGGCATGAACCGTCCACCCAGAACTTCAATTATAATTTCGAAATGTAATTTATGCACGATTAATATCGCTCCGAATATAGGAGATTTCCAAACTGGTGTTGCTTTCTGTCATTCTTTCTTACTGGTTTGTATATAAACAGATTCTAGTTTATATTTAAAACGACCATTTGCCTCCTTAAAGTAACACGCGACGCTCTTTCGTGCATGCAAAATGGAAAACTAAACACGAAAATGAGAAAAGCAGCCAGGTATGAAAGTACATTCCCTACAGAACGGTATTTCGGACTATGCAGAATTCTTTGGAATTTTCATGGTAAAATCACAAAGTAATTTTCTTCCAGATTATTTACTACAAAATTACTAAGAAGAAGCAACGAGTATATGAATTTAATAAAATCCTTCAATATTGCTTGAGGTTCTAATGTTTAGAATTTTAATTTTTAAACTTATCCCTAATGGCGATGTTGATATACTGTCTACAACTGCCAAAGCAGCACTGGTGAAAATAAAAGGAGTTTGATTTTGTGACATTCGCTGCTACTTGAAATGCAGAGGGACCATAAGGAGAAAATCTGCACAAACTTATGCTTAAAAATTTTAATGGAGATCACTTCAAAGACTGAAGAGTAGGTGACAAAATAATATGGAAATGAATGTGATTGAAGTAGATTCTCTAGCACTACAATGGAGTCCAGTTGTTGTTGTTATGAAAGTATGGACTAAATACGTGCTGTGCTACAAATCGGAAGGTCGCTGGTTCGATCCCAGCTAGTGTCAGTGGATTTTTAATTGACATAAAATCCTTTCGATCGCACTATGGCCCTGGGGTCGATTCAGCCTCTAACAGAACTAAGTACCAGGAGTATTTCCTGGGGGTAAAGGCGGCCGGTGCGTAAGGCTGACAACTTACCACCATCCTGTGCCGTTGTCATGAAATCTGGGAACCTTAACTTCCTGGAACCCTCTGAGCCTGTCCAGGCCTGTAATGGGACTGCTTTACCTTTACCTTTACCTACATCATTCTAATATGTTCCACCCCAAACGGTACGTTTTAATTTCCCAATCCCTTCCTACCAACATGTACACAAACAGGTAGAAGGTACGTGCAAAATCACACAAAAAGCGTGGCGTTACAACAGACAAGCAGCAGCAAAACGAAACACAGAAATATCGGCAAACCGCATTTAAACACATCAGTGTAGAAGGAATAACTCTTGAATTCATCCGTTCTGCTTAAAGCATCTCAACTTTTCGACTGGAGCCAGACAGTCTATAGTAAATATTAACTGCATAAGACGAACTTATCTAACTTTACGTATGGGACAAATAAAGACACACTACCTGTGTGTAAAAGCAAGAAGACAGAACTGTGAGTGGAATGGGAAGCGAAGTGTAAGGAGAAGGTCTGAAAGACGGAGCGGCCTAATGAGAAATTAAGATCAAGATATATCTTCTTACACGCTGCCAACATAAGGTACTGCAGCCCTGGATTACACGGGGCGATACTGAAAGTGATTCTGGGACTTACAGTATTAGACGGAGTGGTATAAGAGGCTAGCAGGACTCAGGTGCGCATCTGCTCGCAAGCTGGCAGTGGGTAACAAGTAATCAGAATGCACGATGTGGAGTGGCCGCGTTTCTTTAGACCAAACAATCGAAGCGGAGCAGGATATTGAGAGAGACGGAGAAGCAACTGCGCACCTGTGCGTAGGTGCTTTACCCTACTCTTTCTCACATTGGAGCACTTTGTTTTGTTCAGCCGCCGCTAAGTAAGATACATTAATGAATAGTGCCTTCGTTTCAATGATTACATTAATTAATCACTACGCCATTACACCCTTCACATTGAAGACTAAGGAAAGGAATGCCATGTTTCGACTACCTTGTGGTTATCAACATATTTACACGTTTTAACGTATGTTCAAGTTGTTAAATATAGTCTCGTGTACTATAGGGATACCTTCCAGTACATTTTTCTGATCGTGTACTGTCAACAGATCAATCAGGGTCTAAACCTTAATTAATTTGTACCAACAAATTCGTTCAGAATTTCTCAAACTATCAAGCGCGGTATTAATTAATTAATTAATTAATTCTGTTAACTAACTCACAGTGGGGTAGGCGATAATGGAATGCGTGAATACGCAACTCCATTCCTCCCTACGTACAACATATTTTATGAATATTCTAGACACACAAATCAGTCACTTCTACACGGCCTGATTTTCTCATCTCGTTCGTGCATCTGAAAGTAAACGGATAAATAGGGGTAGAAACAAATACTCCAAAAGACAGTTTGTGGCAGTCCTTTTAGGCGCTTTCGCAGAACTAAGAAAAGCGACTATTAGTTTCGTCCTGTCTTTCTGTCTGTCCATCTGTGCCTATCTCCTTGCCCTTCCGCCTGTTCGTCTGCCAATTCGGCTCCCGCTGAACAGATTTTCATGAAATTTGTCATAAGATTATTTTTAGAAAACCAATCGACAAATTCCAAATCTCATTAAAATATGACAAGAATGAAGGGTACTTTACATGTATACCTATGTACATTTATCTTGCTGAAATATTCGTAGAATGAGAAATGTTTCAAACAGAATTTGCAGAGAAATTCAAACACACGTTTTTGTGGTCAGTAACTTCCGCGAAAATCGCGTCGTCTATTAGGCAATTTAGACAAAAATATCGTACAGCCGGACAGGTCACAGATGACAATATACGAGTAATACGGCGTAAGTGCTGTGTATGCTGGACACCTTAAGGCTAGAGACACACACTCAGAATATGTAATACTTATTGCTTTCCACGGCAACAGTGGTAACACGATCGCGCCTCTATGTTACTTTATACGTACAGTGCCCGTCTGGTTTTATTTCAGAAAGGCAAAATTTAAGACGTGTTTTGTGCACTGAAGTATCTTATTGGTAATTTCCAGTTTATATTGAAGTCTATCGTAGACGGTTCGGGATCGAATCCCGGTGGGGACGAGATTTTCCGCCCGTCCAGACCGGCCCTGGGGCCCACCCCGGGTCTTTCCCGGGGGTAAAGTTCGGCCGGGGCGTGCTGCTGACCACTCACCCCCTTCTAATGACGCGGTCATGGAAGAGTAGAGCTATACCTCTACCCACCCTCTGGGCCACACCGGGCCTGTAATGGGATCACTTTACCTTATTGAAGTCCATCGTATAATGCAGCAAACATGAATGGGCAGACCTTCCTGCAAAATTTCAAAGGACACTACATGGTATTCCTAGTCTTGTTACCGTAATAAATGTAAAAGAAACTCTGAAGGCAACTATGAGGCATTTTTCTGTCAACTGCTACATTTAATCCGATTACTACTTTCTTCCTCTATTATAACCATCGGCTGACATCTACTGCAGTTTCGCGACCACAAAACGTTTGTGGTAAAATGAACTAAAGAGATGCTGCCTTGTATTCCCAACCAATTTGCATGCTTCCATAGGAGCGCCTTGCTTTGAAGCGGAATGGAAATCTGATGCTTCAACGATACGTACAACACATGTTACGTTCACTTCAAAAGGGAGATTAGTGCTAATTTTAAACGGCGCATTTTAAAGGAACAGTGCTTTAAGCTGTGTTTTATTTACCGGTCTGAAATTTACTCATTCTATAGCACAAAATTCTTCTTGATCACCTGATATTTGCTACGCTGTTCAAGGAAACCTACATTTTGTATGGAATCCGAAATGTTACGAAGCTTTCACAAGGTGGTTACTTGACTCTACGCAGAGCCAGATGCAACCAATCCACCCCCTCACAACATACTTATTTAAGGTTCATTCTCATGCCATCCTTTCTTCTACGACATACAGGTTAATGGAAGTTAAAAATGAAGTAGCTTGTACAGGCATGTATAGACTGTGTATTATAATGATGGTTTTGGAAAACGATTGTGGGCCGGGTAGCTCAGTCGATATAGCGACTGGCTGCGGGCTGGACGGTCGGGGGATCGAAACCCGGTGGGGGCGAGATTTTCCGCACCTGTCCAGACCGACCCTGGGGCCCACCCAACCTTCTGTACAATGGGTACCGGGTTTTTCCCGGGGGTAAAGAGCGGCCGGGGCGTGACACTGACCCCTCACTCCTTCTAGTGCCGTGGTCAAAAAAGAGTAGAGCTCTACCTCTACTTCCTCTATGGGCCGTACGGCCTGTACAGATCCTCAGTGCCTATACATATAAGAGCGCATTTTACGTTTACTTTTTTGGAAAACGAAAAACCCCAAAACAAGCCAGCTTTTTCCATAAACTTTCAGTCTCTCTTGTTATCATTATTACCGTACAAACATTCTTATTAAAAATCTCTTTACTTCTAATACTACTACCGTTATTAAAATGAATTATCTTAATTCATTTTCTCTAAATCTTATATTATCTTGTTACTACTTATATTTATTGTCTTTACCCTTTTCCTTTACCTCCTCCTTCCCATCTGTCTTTACACTTTCCTTCATCCGTTCCACTCACAAATATAATTGTATCACCTCTCTCTCCTTTGTATATTTGGCGGTATAGCGTATGCATGTCTCCTCTCCCGGGTGGAAAGCAGAAGTTCATATTTCGATTCTCACACTACTGAGCTGGAGACGGGCAAATGTTTATCGATTTTCAATAACTGAATGAATAAATACTCTGTTTATCGGACGGAGTAGTGACGTGAAGTCCAACATGATCCTGTCCGAAGTGACTTGGATTTCTAGGCGCATCTCTCAGGTCGTGTCGTCGACTCTTCGGTTAGTCATTTTCTGACACTATTCGGCACTGCGCATTTTACGAGATTCGGTAGAGGAAAGAAATAAAAAAAAAGGAAAGGTTAAACGTGAAAAATAGAAGAAAGGAAAATTACAAATCACTTATATTTTAAAACATCTTTTCCATTTTTCGAGCAAACTCAGACCTCTTTCAGAAATTTTTTCGTACTTTATCAGGCAAAATCCGTATTCTTTCGAATCATTAAAATTTTATGAGAACAGCGGATGCTAGTCTCGTCGTGTTTGTTCTTCCATCTAACCCAATGAAATAAAGCCTCCCAGCGGATGAATTTTCATGAAATTTCATATTAAGCACTTCTACTTAAATATGTCAAGAGGTTCTTAATTTTGTTAAATCTAACAAAAGAAACAGACACTTTACATGACGACCAACGTACATGTCTGCGATTGGTCTTAACAATGGTGACAGTGTTTTCTGTTATGTATGAGGCCTAAGAAACTAATGACGATTTGAACATCTCTTTCTTTACGAGACAAGTATAGGTAATCGGATATCTCCTCTTTTCAGAACTAATTACAAAAAAGAAAACACGGTATCTCAAAGTCAAAGGGAGGAGCGCAAGAAATAAGATACAGCTAGGGAGCTGGGTGAAACTGCTGACGATCTAAAACATATTACGTGATTCAATGCTTACAACAAAAGACAAAAGTGACTGAGCGTAGACTCCATTAAACACAATCAAGAATATTGGGAACGGTAGGAATAATAGGAAAAACGACACAGCGAAGCCGCAACATGTGTTACGATCTGCGGACTTTTCTAATTTCTCCTGCTTTTCTACAGATACATTTGTCATTCTTACAATCAATTTTAACGTACTTAAAAATGGAATAGTAAAAATTACGGATTTTTATCCTGTCTAACTCGCGGACACGAATAATTACCACTTACCAGGGGTTCTTGGACATGAATATTTACCACTTACCAAGGGTTCCTGGGCACGAATATTTACCACTTACCAGGGGTTACCAGACACGAATAATTATCACTTTCCTGGGGTTCCCAATTACTTATATTCCTCGAGATATGTAACCAAGATATCGTATGGCCGTAATTCAGTGACACAACTCACAGCACGTCAGTGGATTTAAGGTAGAAAATTTTCGCCACATTTTTTAAATATTTCGTTTCAAGGAAATATTAGAGTTTTTTTTTAACTTTGTCTTGATACATACGTACAGGAAGAAGATACATTCTTTCAAAGCTGTCACTCAATGGATACAGAAATTCTTCTGTCTTGTGGGATCTGTAGGCTAATTATCCTGTCCACATGAGTCTTTTGCTATCCTGAACTAAACGAATACGTCCCAGAACCCACCCAAATATATTTCTTTCAGACTCATTTTAAAACTCTCTAGGTCTTTAACGTGGTCTCGGCCATTCATATTTTCTAAATAAATGTCCCTAAGCATTTCTAATTTCTTCCTCATTAGTCACATGCTGTGCCATTTTCACTTTGATTTTGTGTCAATTTTAATAATATCTGGAGAAAAGTATATGTTACGTCTCCATTGCGTGGCTTAATACTGCAGGTTTTATTCCTTCATTATTTATCCACATATTTAAGGAACACGCCGGCAGCAAAACACAAATCTTAACGTCACTGATACCAAGACCAAAAACTCGACAGACATAATTTCCGCCCTGACAAGTACCCTCTCTGACAGCTATCCTAATATGTCCTCTAATTTCTTTCTCGGTCTTATACGTGGACGTTTTCGGGAGGTTCCTTACTCAAATTTTACAGCATTCCTTATACATCATTCTAGCAACACTTCCAGCCTATCGAAGTTTCATAAATTTCACTGCCATAAACACAATATGTGACTCAATCTCACCAAGTTCCTCCCTGTATATAATCACCCTCTTGTGAGCACTTTCGTAAAACTCCTTCGACATATCCGTCCGTACGTCAGCATGGAACAGCTCACCTTCCACTAAACGGATTTTCATAAAATTTTATATTTCAAGTTTTTTGGAAAATCTGTACAGAAAATTCAAGTTCTATTAAAATCTGACAATAATAATAGACGCTTTACGTGAATACCCACGTAAATTTATGATGAAATCTCACTGAATTCTTCTTACAATGAGAAACATTTCAGACGCAGGTTGTAGAGAAATCAAAGAACACGTTTTATGTTCCATAACTTTCCCCCGAAAATAGTGCCGCTTGTGAGATAATGTGGAAAAATGTGGTAGAATCAGACAGGCGACAGGTAAAAATACGGACGGCGCATGCGCTTTGCATGTCGGATATGTAATACACGAATAGAGACAAAGAAATCATGATATTTAGTAGATAGTTCTCTTCCAAATCAACAACGGTTAGACAAATGCGCCTCTATGTTACGTTATACATATATTGCCTACATTGTTGCATTTCAGCTATAATATATGCAGACCTATACAGTCGATGAAATATATTATATGTTCATGGCGTTTAGTTAATAATATTTGGGGATAACTTGTGTGGTAAATTCGTCCTTGACATTTCCACAGGAAAACTAGTTGTACGTACCTATCTCTCGATCTACAGTGGTCATCGATTTACTGTGCAACGAAACTGATAAGTGACCACATTATCAGCTAAATGCAGGAAAGCCGAACATATATGCTTAAATGATGAATAAAACACGGACCAGAAGGAAATGGTACTCCTGGCGACATTTCTCTCTCAGTATACGTAACTATACAAGGTCGTTATCTGTAATATGACGTCATGTCCTCTGGAAACAAACGGCATGACTGCAGAGAGGATCAATGCTGGAAAACCGCGTTCTCTTGCATCGCCGGAGCTGAGTATCCCTGAGGGATGGAACTTTCATATAACGACCTTAGTAGCTTATAACGTGGAGAAGGCTCACACGCTTCAACTGCTCCGAGTAAATTACATAATCAGACGGTAAAGTAGGCATCCATACAGTGGAAATTCAAATTTTAATATTATATTAATTCCGGAAAAAAAGCCGTGTAAGAAGAAAGGAAACGCTTAAATTTACGAATTTTTATCAACTCAGTGTTGAGTGGCAGTTCTTGGATAACCTCAAAGTGCACCCTGTAATATGTCACGAGGTGGTCAATATTTCGCCCCAGCCGCTTTAACCCCGAAAGGAGCCTCGGTACCCATTGTACAGGAGGCTGGGTGAACCCCCAGCGCCGGTCTGGAAGGGTGTGGAAAACTTCGCCCCCACCGGGACTTCAAACCTGAACCACCAGCTCGTGCGAGTCGCTGTACTGAATACGCTATCCTTCCCGTCCATGGATAAACAAAATTGGCGTAATTTTATAAGCGAGGCTACCACAAGATGCAAAAAAAATCTGATTTATTAACATGACCACAGACAGCATTAAAATGTGGCCTATGGAGTTTGAAATATGTCTGGTAGATGAGTGTGAATATTGACTAAGAATATGTAGGCTACTGAAGGAGGAAGCTGTGGTGGTTTGAATACAGCGTCCCAATATGGGCACGGCGAAACTAAATCGGCATGAACTGGGACTACTAGATGTAATGAAACCTGTAATACGAAATAAGCCACCAGAGTTCTAAAGGGTGCCATGAGGAAAAATTCTTTTAACATTTTAATCATTTAGGTCTCTTACGGCATTTGTAGTCTGTATATAAGTAGTTCGTTGACCGGGTAGCTCAGTCGGTATAGCGACTGACTACGGGCTGGAAGGTCCGGGATCGAATCCCGGTGGGGATGAGATTTTTCGCCCGTCCAGACCAGCCCTGGGGCCCACCCAGCCTCCTGTAAAATGGGTACCGGGTCTTTCCCGGGGGTAAAGTGCGGCCGGGGCGTACTGCTGAACACTCACCCCCTTCTAGTGCCGCAGGCATGGAAGAGTAGAGCTATACCTCTGCCCACACTCTGGGCCAAACTGGGCCTGTAACGGGATCACTTTACCTTTACATTTTATACAAGTAGTTCACTGCATTCCTCTTCTGCCTCAATCACTGAATGTTTTAGAAAATATTTAGGGACTTTTTTATGTTTTGTAATACATATGAAGCAGTAGTTGGGTATTTTCATTTCATTGCTTCATCAATTCTGGGAGTTAAAAGTAACTTTTGAATAGTGTCAACAAATAATCTCACAATAAATGCCTACATTCAACGAATTCAAAATATAAATAAACAGCTGATATTAATTTCCTTGCTCACAGGAAACACACTGCCTCTCAATGGAAAAGACTCATCGAATAAAGTCACTGACAAGAATAACACCGTTTATTACGAAAATAATGCGGAAGAAATGAATTACTGGGGCAAAATGCAGTCTTTGAATTTTTCAGCAAGTGGTCTAAGAGTAAATATTGTGATTTGAATTGTTAACATAAATAAGGCTGCAAAACACAATTTGTAGGAAACAACAGTCCAAGCAAAACTACCACAAAAATTTGAATCTATATTGCGTGGCATTTTTGCATAGTGAACAGCTCAATGCAATTAGCATATTACCGGCATCTAAACAATTTCAGTAATTAATAATCAGTAACACAATTTAGTAGCCGGAACATTAAAACTTGGATGCGTTGTATATCTATTAATTATTTTAATTATTTAAAGTGCTGTGTCGAGATAATTTTATATTTTCATTATTAAAACTTGTACAATTCGTACAAATCCGTTATTAGCAGGATTAAATCAAATATTGGATTAAATGAAAGTGCAAGTATAAGTTTTGCGAAGTCCTGAAGAGAAATAATCACTCGGAATACCTAGAAGAAGATGGGAGTGTCACAGTAAAATAAACCAATATAAGAAATCTATCTTCAAACAAATCAGATAGGATCCAAAGACGTTATATGTTCCAAATTATTAAAACGACAAATAACCATGTTTTCCGAAAATCGTTAACCGGCTGGTTTTATAATATAAACGGATTGTGTCCTCTGTAAAGTAGAAACTGCAGTTTTTATGTAATATAGATAATAATCAGTCTTCAGAGAGTTAATTAGTTAGTTTGGTGTTACTCTGAAGGAAGACCCAGATAATGTATTTCATATTAACTCGTGACTGCTGCGTATACAACCGGTCGACAGCTAAAACACTGTCGCACATATGCAACTGTGTCAAACACATGCCGTCGTGTCGGTTGACATAAATACAAAAAAAAATGGGACGACACGTGGAAAATCCTAACACAGAGAATTCAAGAGTATGCGAGTGGATATACACCTATATTATCTGCATGCATAAGTTTCATTACTCCGTGCGCCTTAGACACGAATATATTTGAACAAAAATTTCTTCAAAACTGTCGCACAAAATAACACATTGAATCAACGCGGTTTTTTTATTCCACTGTGTAATTCATGTTGCAAAAAAGAAATGACTTCTTCTAAACAATATACTATAAAAGGTTTTCGAAAATAATAGGATAAAAAAGAGAAAAACTTTATTGTCACTCAATAAGAGTGATATCGTGAATGAAATGCAACAGTAATTTCAAAATCGTTTGGAGCTGAAGCACCTCTGTTTGGTATAACAAAAACTCCACCTGCACTCAAGAGATAAGCCACTGCTCCAATGGATGACGGAAGGAAACCATTTTAGAACTCGCCCGCAAATTGGGTATTTTTATTTCACACACGTTACAAATTATTAATGAATTCTGGTAGCTTTAATATTGAGTCTATATGAATATCCTCTGTATTGAAATTTAATATAAATCACAATCAGGAAAGCTCTATGTGAAAGGGATGGAAGATGCATTGAATTACACGGATTACAACAATTTTCTCTTGCAGTAAGCATTCATTATTATGGTAGGATAAAGTACTTACTTAAATCGCAGAACAATACAAAAGAATACGAAAATACAACGGCTGAAAGAAATTTACAAATCTTTAGGGTACCAACGAAGGCACAGTTCCTATAGTACGTATTTCACTCCCAGTTACCTCCTACATGTTTTGGTTCAACTTCCATCGTCTGGGAGCTAACACCTATATTACTAAAAAACTTACAGAAATAAAATATCCTTAGAGTGCTTACGCACATCAAATGTACAGATTATATTGAACATTTACAGCTGAAATATTTGGGAGCTAATTACGAGTCAAACACATAATAACGGAACTGTACATTTGTTGGTACTGTAACGAACTGTAAAGCATTTACAAACCACGGAATGAACAATGCGAAGGCTAAAAAGAAGTACAGCAATTCTTGAAAGACGCGTGTGGGCACAGAGCTACGCATTTCAACTCACTTCTGCAACCAACACAAAAATGGACACTTTACATGAAGACCTAGTGCATTTTATTGTTGTCGGCGACATCAAATCGTCCTTAGACTTACATGGTATCAGGCTTTTAGTTCGTTCATCCATCCGTCCGGGCGTCCGTCTGTCTGTCCGTCTGCCCGTATTATCAGCGCGGCTGCCAGTGGAAATATTTAGGTGAAGTTAGGTATCGGGGACTTCTTATGAAAACATGTCGAAAGATTTAAAATTTGATTGATATCAGGCACTTTACGTGAAGACATACTATAAATTTTTTTTCCCAAAGCTTTAAGTCGTCATACAATCGCTCTCTTCGAGTGAAATATTATGGGTGTGTAAGATAGTCGGGAAGGTATAAATATTAAGAGAACGCACCACAACACTAAGTTATAAAAATTTCCAGCCTTGTTAGACATAGCAAAGGGCGACAGTGTTTAAGACGTTTGCTTCAGAAGTATATATAAAGGGACATACAACTTAACAAAGCAAAACCCTTATTTAGAATCTGACAGTGGACCAGATACCAAGAAAATCCCTGCCTTTTAGCAAACCTAAATACTCGTTACCTAATTACTTACTCCATGGTGCAGAGTCCTTCTTGAGAAGCTAACTGGTTTGCAGCTAGTCAAGAAATTCCCCGTATTTCACGGAACCCGAAGGTTCATTACCGCACTCACAAGCATCCGTCAACTGTCTCTATCCTGGTCCAGCCCAATCCAGTCCATATACCCACATCCCACCTCCTGGAGATCAATCCTAATATTATCCACCCATCTACGCCTAGGTATCCCCAGTGGTCTCCTTCCCTCCGGTTTCCCCACCAAGACCCTATACACCCCATCTTCTCACCCATACAGGCCACGTGTCCAGCCCATCTCATTCTTCTCGATTTTATCACCCGCACAATATTGGGTGAGGAGTTCAGATCATTTAGCCCCTCTTTATGCAATCACCTCCATTACCCCGTTACTTTTTTTAAAAAAGAAAATGTCTCCCCTTGAAACCCTCTCCCCCCCCCCCGGACATCCGAGTGGGGGAGTAGTTTACCTCCGGATTGTTTTGTCTCCAGAGCAAGCATCCCGCCTGTGACTGTTTAACATAAGTTTTTTACAAGGAAGGGTTGTTA